>JABAOF010000045.1_pt1 | contig 198609 bp, 171 predicted proteins | sample 7062171 | NCBI WGS metagenome assembly JABAOF01 (sample SAMN14538628, study PRJNA623070) | marine sediment metagenome | biome: marine biome [ENVO:00000428]; feature: marine pelagic biome [ENVO:01000023]; material: deep marine sediment [ENVO:00002113] | place: India: Gulf of Khambhat ... | reverse complement strand
GTAACATCATTGCCGTAAGGAACCAGCCGTGTTTCCCAGCCCATCTGAACGCCTTCTTCTTGGAGCTGCTGCGCCATGGATTTGCCATCTGTTGAGGCGGATATAAAGACATAGAGATTCTTTTCCTGCAGTTCGCGGGCGATTCGAACAGCGATATCGTTGGAGGGACAGTAACCCACACAAGCCGCAAACCCAGGAGCAGTGCCGTCTACAAACTCAATCCCTCTTTCCCGGAGGATGACATCATTGGCTGCGCCCAGCCAGAGGTGCTCGTTGCTCGGGTTCGGTTCTGGAAGATAGGGGAGAGGCTTCTGGGTGTATTTGATCGCTTCTATGATTTCATCAGCGAACAAGGTGGCCATGCCGGCATCAAGAGTATGCCCAAGATAAGGAAGCCAAAGTTTGTTTTCAGGTATAGGCGGGAGCAACTTCTTGGCTTGCCCTAGCAACTCCTTGAGCCCTGCTAGAGTTTCTATATTCAGACCTAGCATTCCGTACGAGATAGGGAGATAGTAGCCTGTATTCGGAAACTCGACCTTTGTCTGCGGACCCTTCTCCTCAATAGCCTGTTTGAGTTCTTTCTCAGCTCGGGCTACCAGCTTATGGGCTCCGCGAATGGCCCTGGTAGCAATGAGTTTTGACATGAATTAAACCTTCTCTGTTCAGGTATCCAATTCCCTTCGCATGGCCATATCGTACAAGACGCGCTTTTTAGCCTTGTGGATACCCAATTTTTCTCGTTTTTTATCAATGTGGTCAATGATGCGGGAAGCCATTTTTCCTGGGTCAGGCTCTGCTGCCCACATTCCTCCAAAAATATCCTCAAACTCCTTGAAGATATGCTGGCAGAACTTCTCGCTCCCGCTCACCGGAAGCCCCACTCCGAATATAGTGAAGACTCCAGAAGCCACAAAATATTGACCGATGGCAATCGCTTTTTCACTCATCCATTCCGGTGCAGCGCCTGCTACCGGAAGCTCGCTGATGTCATTTCCCAAGCCTCCGATCCTAACCATCTCTGAAAGGGCGATCAGGATGCGGCTGTTATCCACGCAGGAACCGGAGTGAAGCACAGGTGGTATTCCTACGGCTTGGCAGACTTCGGCCAGACCTTGCCCAGCGTGTTTTTCAGCAGACTCAGGAACAAGGAATCCCGCCTTGGCGCAGGCAATGGCTGAGCATCCAGTCTGGACAACAAGAATGTTGTTGGCGATGAGTTCCTCTACGAGGTTGACATGGCATTGGTCATGAGTCACTTTCGGGTTGCAGCACCCCACGACACCTGCTACACCCTTGATTCTTCCGTTGATGACATTATCGTTAAGAGGAACATAAGAACCCCGGAAGGCTCCTCCGAGCATGTAGATGATGGCCTCATGAGAGAATCCTGCCACCAGGTCCATTTTCTCTGGGGGGATATCGACCTTTTCCCTACGGGAAAAATTCATGATCGCTTCTCGGACAATGTCTTTGGCGGTCTGTAGACTGTTTTTCTCTGAAAATTCGTAGTTTTTTGCGTTTTCGATCTTAGCCTTGGATGAGGTGGTGATGAGCTTGGTATGATAGCACTTGCTGATCTCTGGAAGAGAGGGCATGATGCACTGGACATCAACGATCATGGCCTCAACCGCTCCTGTGCTTATCGCTAATTCTTGTTGAAGGACATTTCCTGCGATCGGCAGTCCATGACGCAGCAGGATCTCGTTGGCTGTGCAGCAAATCCCGGCTAGATTGATTCCTTTGGCTCCTTGGGATCTGGCCATTTTCAGCAATTCCTTATCCTGAGACGCCAAAACTAGCATCTCTGAAAGCACGGGCTCGTGGCCATGGACAACAATATTCACCTTGTCTTTGGAGAGAACACCCAAGTTCACCTGTCCTCGGAGTGGGGATGGGGTGCCGAAAAGGATGTCCTGTAATTCGGTGGCGATCATGGAGCCGCCCCAACCATCAGCCAGTGCGGTCCGGGCTCCTTGAAGCATGATGTTTCGATGATCCTGGTCAACTCCCATGGCCGTCCGATGCATCATTTCCACGATTTCCCTGTCTATTCCCCGGGGCACAATGTTCAATTCCTGCCATAGGGCTTGCCGTGTTGGAGGTGCTAATCGAGTGAACTGGACTTCACCCTCCTGCTGGCCAAAATTTTCCAAGGCTCTCTCTGCGACTTCAGCTGCGATATCTTCCTTTTTCCTATCTTTGACTTCAATTCCCAGAGCTGTGGCCACCTTCTGAAGCTTGTTCACATCCTTGATGGCATACCCTGAATCCGGAGCTTTGGCAGCCAAGAGCAGGATCTTGGCGACTTCTCGGCCATGGTCGGAATGGGCAGCTGCTCCTCCAGCAATCATCCGGGCAAAATTCCGGGCCACGATCACTTCGGCCGAAGCCCCACAAACACCCTTTTGGGGACTTTTGCCACGTGGATTGATCCGGCAAGGCCCCATATAGCAGAGTTGGCAGCAGAGGCCTTGTTCACCATACCCGCAGCGTGGTTTCTGGGAATCTGAACGGGACCAGACCGTGTCTAGGCCTTGCTGGGCATTCTTTTCGACTAAATGCTGAACTGCAGGATCAATGCTTTTTTCTTTCAATTTTCATATTCCTTAAAAATCTCTTAAATCGGGATATTTTAGCACAATGCGGCGATTAAATCGCTCAAGTTTTTATTAACGCAACAACTCTCTAACATCCGCCAAAACCTGAAAAACTTTTTCTGATAACTCCACCGAAAGTGAACCCGTGCCGCAGCTCGGCGTGAGCAGGCATTTCTTCCAGATTAAGTCCTCATCCACTCCTTTACTGGCCAAATTTTTAATCACGGTATTCAGTTTTTCCACCAAGGCCGCTGGAGTTTCTTGGTCAATTTTTTCTGAAGTGGGGATTATTCCCCAGGCTAAAACTCCTCCCTTTTCCAGGAAGCTCTTGACCTGCTCAGGATAATAGGCAATCGTCTCACCAAACTCATAAGCATCGAAGCTGATGATATCCACTCCTGAGTCGATCAAGATAGTCCACTCTGTGTTACCGCAACAATGAATTCCGGCTAAAGCGCCTTCTTTATGAACTGCCGCGATAACATCTTCCAAATGTTTGACCACATCCGAGCGCTGAACACTGACATAGGTCGAAGAACCAAAGGCGGAAAGAATGGGTTCGTCTATAAAGCATATCTGGTCACACTCCAGGAAACTGAATTTCCGCAAGAGCCAGCGGGCCTTCATCTCTGTTCCCTTGACTATGACATCACGAAACACCTCATTATAGTAAATCGACCTTTTGTTCTCATCGATTCGGCCCAATCCTGTAGTTAGAGGGCCAGTCACTTGGTTTTTAAAATACTGGAGGGAGGAAAGATCCTCTTGTTTTAGCTTTTTCTCCATCTCATAAACACCGCGACTGAATTCAGGTGAGATCTGAAAGTGGTCCAAATTCTCTGCCATGTAGTTTTCATAAAATTTCTCCAGCTCACTGGTGACGTCTCCGCTGGTATCAAAGTACATGCGCTGTTTTTCCTCATCCAAGGCTACACAAGGTAGTCCTTCGCTGTACTGAACTTCCATTCCTTCTCTGAAGTTCGTTCGGGGAAGCTGGGGCCAGATAGGAATCTCTGGAATAGCTTTTAAGACGACCTCACAAGCTAAGGCTGGATCTTCATGAGGCAGGCTTCCGATGGCAGTGGCCAGACATTGAGGTTCAAAAGGCATGATCAACCTCCTGTACAGGATGCATCACTTCTAAAATAACGCAATGGTCATAACCGATATAGTATATTTCCATTAATTTTTTGTATAAAATTGCTAATTTTCTTTCCAATAAACAAGTATTTTATAAAAAATAGCCCGATTAGCCGCTCTGCTGGTCTACTCGGCAGGCTTGATAGATTTCATCGAATTCCTTGCCTAGCCGTTCATCCAGGACTTCAATCATAGGCTGCTGCTTCAGGTCTGCTTCCCGAATGGTTTCATGATAAGAAATCATACCCAGGATTTGCTCTGGAGTGAATTGGCTGCGAATCCAGGCTTCCTGACTTTTTTCCTGGATTTTATTCCCGATGATTCCAAAAGACTCGATTCCTATGTCTTTAGCCAGTTTAATGATGGCTTTCGCTGTAGAGACACTCCTGGAGCCAGGCTCAACCGTGATCAACATCCTATCAATCGCCCGAGAAGTCGCTCTTCCCAGATGCTCTATTCCGGCCTCCATATCCACGATAACGACTTCTTCTCGATTCAGAATAATCTCAGCTAAAAGTGTCCGGAGGAGTACATTTTCAGGACAGGCACATCCCTCTCCTCCTTTTTGCACCCCTCCCATGACCAAGAGTTTTATCCCTTGGAAATCAAGGCCGTATTTGTCGGCAATGTCATTGACTGTAGGATTGAGTTTAAAAAGCTGACCGAACTGTTTTGGTTTGGCTCCTGTTCTTTCCGAAATCAGCTGGTATTGTTCGGAAATGGGGATGATTGAAGAAGCCTTTTCTGGCGGGATCCCGATGGCTGAGGCTAGATTCGCATCAGGATCCGCATCTACGGCCAGCACTTGATATCCATCGTTGTTGAAATAATGGGCCAGGAGACCAGAAGCGGTTGTTTTGCCTGTTCCGCCTTTTCCAGAAACCGCGAATTTCATATTATTTTCCTTTTCAGTATTTGTTAAATTCCAAAGACTCTATGAAATATTTTTGGAACAAAGGATTATTGGCTAAAGAAAGATATTGTATTTTGTTCACCAGAGAGTCAATTTTTTCTCTCTCTGGGAGCGAAAGCAGCAATGCCCTGGCCCCAGCCAGCGAGGCATTTCCGATGAATACACACTTCTCTTCATCGATTTCCGGGAGCAGGCCTATCCTTATGCTGTTCTGGATGTTGAGATAATTCCCGAAAGCACCGGCCACGAAAATCCCGTCCAACTCCTGTTTTTTCAGATGATATTCTTCCAGAATCATCCTGATGCCTGTTTTCACAGCTGCCACAGCCAGCTGAATCTCTCGGACATCCTTTTGGTTTACATGAATATTCTTAGTTAGAGGAATTTCCTTAGTCTCATTAACGATTTTTCCTCGGGGAGATATCTTGCCCTGCTCAAGCCAGAGGGCAATCAAGTCAATGAGTCCTGTTCCACAAATTCCAGTGGCTGGTTTATTCCCGATGGTAGAGATTTCCAGTTCTTTTTTATACTCGACTCTGTAGATTGCACCAGGAGAGGCCAGGATCCCGCAGCTGATGTTCATCCCCTCGAAAGCAGGGCCGGCAGCCGTGGAAGTGACCACAAATCGATCCTTTTTCTTTAATAAGATCTCTCCGTTGGTGCCGATATCTAAGAAGAGATAATTGCCTTTTCGGTTTATCAAATCAGAGGCTATAAGTCCGGCCGAGATATCCCCGCCCACGAAGCTCTTGATGTTGGGAGCGATGTATGCTCTTCCAAAGCTGTTGACCTTAAGCCCTAAATTTTCCATAGAAAGTCCCAGCAGGCGGGTAAAAACCGGGTTAAAAGGAGCTACCGCCAAAGATTTCACAGGTATACCCAGCAGAAGGTGATTCATGGTCGTGTTCCCGGCTACAACGATCTCATAAACATAAGAAGAGTGTATACGGTTTTTCTTCAGTATTTGGCCTATCAACAGGTTTAGGGTTTCCAGGATGGAATCCCTTAATTTGTCCAGGTTCTTGGGATTGGAATAGGCATAACTTATCCTGGATATCACATCTGAGCCGAATTTCATCTGGCTGTTGGCAGCAGTCAAAACATCCAAGCTTTTCCCAGTATTGAGGTCCACTAATTCCACCACCACAGTCGTCGTTCCCAAATCTACAGCCAGACCGTAGCTTTTACTGAGCGTATTTTTTGGTTCGACATTTAATATTTGCTCATCATTATAGACAACAACTGTTATCTGGAATTTGCTCTGCTCGACAGCACCCGGCAATTCTTTCAAAAGACTCAGGGGAAACGCCAATTCCTTATCTCGAAAACGAGAATTGAGTAATTCTGTTATCGCCAAGGGCACAGAAATCTTGGGCTTTTCGAGCTGAAGATGGAACTTCCTGGCAGCTGGGGCTAAGGTTACCGGGATTTGAGCTCCGGTGGTCAAAACAAAAGTTTCCTGGAGGATGGATTCTTCGGGGATCTCGATGCCCAGATCACTCTTGACTCGATACAGACAAGCAAGCCTGTAGTTCTTGGCCAGTCTTTTACTTTCCAGTAAAAATTTCTCTCTTTTTTCCGGAGGAGAAAGCAAGCCCTCTTTGATTTTTATAAAGCACTTTCCGCAGAGACCCCTTTTTTGACAGTATTGATTCAGATTGATCCCAGCCTGTTGAATTCTATCAGCCAGGACTTCACCTTTCCTGGCGGTAATTGTTTTATCATGGGAAAGAATCTTGACTCGGTATTTCATCGGTTTTTCATCATTCCTAAGTTTTTAAAAGCTTTTTTACCAGGATGACTGCTGATGGAGCATCGGCCGCATACCCATCAGCCTTGATCTCATCAGCATAGGATTGAGTTATAGGAGCGCCTCCGATGATGATCTTTGCTCTGGATTTCAGGCCTTCCTCATCAATAGCTATCATCACTTCTCTCATGTAGGACATGGTGGTGGTCAAAAGCGCCGACATTCCCACGATGTCTGGATTTTCTTTTTTGATGATTTCAACGAATCTCTCTTTAGGAACATCAATCCCCAGGTCCACGATCTCGTATCCTTCTCTTTCCAGCATCATGCTCACGATATTCTTACCGATATCATGCAAGTCGCCCTTAACAGTCCCGATCACGATTCTTCCTTTAGTTTTATACCCTGATTCGGCTAAAAGAGGTCTGATGATATCCATTCCTGCTTTCATGGCCCTGGTGGCGATCAAGACTTCTGGAATGAAGATCTCATTCTTCTTGAATCTCTTTCCTATGGACTCCATGCCTTTGATGAGTCCGTTTTCTAAGATCTCTTCTGCCGAGATGTTCTGGGAAATAGCCATTCTTACCGATTCTTTGACTGAGGCGGAATCTCCTTTCTCTACGCTGGCAGCCACTTCCTCTAAAATTTCCACGGTTGTTTCCTCTAAAATCACTTTAGCTTTTTAGTTGGAAAATCTCAAATTCTGTATCAGTATAGCATTAAATTCATTTTTTTTGTATAATTATGCTAAATATTTAGATAGGGCATAAAATATGCAGCTTGAAAAATTCATCACCAAGACCAAATTCAACCTGCTGTCTGAAAAATACCTCACCAAAACAGGGCTGCCAGTCACGTTGATCAACCTGAAAGAAGAAATCATCTACGGACAGAATAAATGCAATCTCTGCCAACAGCTGCTCGATAAGGAAAGCAAGGTATTGAAAAAAAGGTGTCGTTCACAGATGATGAAGGCAGTGGAAGAGGCCTTTCGATGGGGAGAAGGGTACATCACGAATTGTCCTTTAGGATTGATCATGTTTGCAGTGCCGGTGATTTTTAACAAGAAATTGATAGGGGGTTTTTTGAGCGGGTTTGCCGTTTTCCCGGAAATGAAAAAGGATATTTCGGAAGAGATTGGTGAGAATTTGAAAAAATACAGCGATAGCAAAATAAACCTGAGAAACATGAGCCTAAGAGTCATTTCTTTAAAGAAAGCGAGAGAATATGTTGCTTATTTATTAAATCTGACCAGAAGATTTCAGATCAACGACCTGAATTTTCTCTTAGCCAGGAAAGAAAGTCATGTTCAACAGTATAAAATCGCCAATTTTCTAGAATATTTAAAGGAGAGGAGCCCTGATGTCGCCAGGAAAATCCTGGATAAACAGGATGAAATCATCCAGAAAGTCAAGCTCGGCGATAAGACAGGAGCAAGGGAAATCCTCAACGAGTTCTTGGGTTCAATCTTTTTCGAGAGCGGGATGAACTTTGAAATCATCAAGGTCCGCATCATCGAGCTGGTAGTCATCATCTCCAGGGCAGCCATAGAGGCCGGAGTAGAGGCCAAAGAATTGCTGGGACTGAATTATTCGTATCTCACGGAATTGAACAAAGCCACTGATACTGACGAATTATTACATAAATTATCAGAGATCCTAGAGAATTTTATCCATAAGGTTTCCCTAACCAAGGAAAAAAAGAAAAAACTCAAAAGCCTTCAGATGTCTGAGTACATCAACCGGAACTTTACCAACAAAATTACCGCTGAAGAGGTGGCCAGAGCCGGCGGACTGAGCGTGAGCCGAGCCCTGCATCTTTTTAAAGAAGAGACAGGATTATCTCTCTCCAAATATCTAAAAAAGCTACGGATCGATTACGGAAAATATCTCTTGCTGAACACAGATATGAGCTTAGCCGATTTGGCTGCAGAAGCTGGTTTTTTCGACCAGAGCCATTTCACAAAAACATTTAAAAAATTCGAAAAAATGACTCCCTCTGATTTTCGGCGAAAATATAAGGAGCCCAACCTGCTGATATCCCCCTAAAAAAGAGAATCAAAAATTTTTTTCCTTTTTTTCATAATTTGTTGTTTTTTTTACAGAAAGACAAATCAATAAATCCCGAGTCCCTACCGCAATTTTTTTCTGCAATATCTCAAGAAATATTTCTTCCTCGTTTTGACATCATATCTTTTCCTTGCTATAAGTTTGATGCGGATTTAAGAGAATGATGTTTATTCCTTAAAAAAATGTTTATTTTTCTGAATTTTCAAAAGAGGATAGAGAGAAAATGAAAACAAAAATCAAATCCCTATCTTTAACCTTAATTCTGTTTTTTACATCACTCAATACAACTTACTTTTCAGCACAGTCTAAATTACAGCAGGAGGCCACGCCTCCGATATATGAATTTACTATAGAATCTGACTGGTTGACCATGAAAGATGAGGTTCGCCTCTCCGCAACATTTTTCAAACCCGTACCTCGTATGGCGGGAGAGAAGTTCCCTGTTCTGTTCGAGTTTTTGCCCTATCGTAAGGATGATTCGTTCTACCTCCGGGATTATCCTGTCTATTCCTACTTTGTTCGGCGGGGCTTTATCATGGCCAAAGTGGATATTCGAGGAACCGGCTCTTCTGAAGGAATTGTTCCGCCGCGAGAATATTCAGAGCAAGAGCTGGCAGATGCGGTGGAGATTATCGACCAGCTTTCCAAACTTCCTGACTCCAACGGCCGAGTCGGGATGTGGGGTATCTCCTGGGGAGGGTTTAACTCTATCCAAGTGGCGATGCGACAACCACCAGCTCTGAAGGCTATTTTGGCCATCGATGCCTCTGACGATCTGTTCCATGATGATGTCCACTACATCGATGGAGCCTATCACGTAGATGCCTATGAACTGTCCATCGACCATGAAAACGGCCTGCCCCGAACCCCAGACTATATGCTGGATGAAGATTATTTTCAGAACCGATTCAACGCCTACCCCTGGTTCCTGACTTACTTAAAGCAGCAACAAGACGGGGATTTTTGGCGCCGTAATTCTCTACGCTGGAATTATGACCAGATTCGTATCCCGGCCTACATTATCGGCGGACTCCTGGATGGCTATCGAGACAGCGTGCCCCGGATGCTCGAGAACATGAAAATACCGATTAAGGCCGAGATTGGACCCTGGGTTCATGCTTGGCCAGATAATGGAGTCCCAGGGCCCAACTACGAATGGCGGCATGAGGCTGTTCGCTGGTGGGACTACTGGCTGAAGAACAGGGATACAGGAATCTTGGATGATCCTCGTTTTACGGTTTTTATTCGAGAAGGGCACGGCCCTGACCTCAACCTCCAAATGACACCAGGTCATTGGGCTTGTGTGGATTGGCCTATCCCTGGTACATCTTGGATGAAATTCTTCCCCGGAAAAGACCATCAACTCCAGACACAGCCAGGCAAATCCTCAGTGGAAGCTCTGCGTTACATCCCCAGCTACGGCCTAGCCACCGGACTCTGGTGGGGCGAGCCCACAGGCGATTTGCGACCCGACGATGCTGGAAGCCTGGTGTTCGACAGTCCAGTTCTTGAGAAAAGATTCGAGATTGTTGGATTTCCAAAAGTCCACCTTAGGGTGTCGGCCGATGCTCCATTAGCTCATTGGATAGTGCGGCTGGAAGACGTCCAGCCTGACGGCACAGTCTCTTTGGTCACCGGCGCGCTTCTCAATGGTTCCCAGAGGCTTTCCCGACTTGAGCCCGAACCTCTTACGCCAGGTGAAACATATGACCTTGAAATTGAAATGCATTTCACGACCTGGACTTTTAAACCTGGGCACCGCCTGCGCCTGTCTGTTTCCAATGCTCTGTTCCCGATGATCTGGCCCACTCCCTATCCCATGACTACCAAGCTCAAGGTAGAGGACATGAATACCTGTCTGGAACTGCCGGTGATTCCTTCGCAGGAGCCAAAAAAGCCAAAATTCAGACCTCCTGAACCGCGAGAACAGCGTCCTGACGCGCGCTATCTTGGTGGAGAAGACTGGCCCCACGGTGTCTATGAATTTAAAAAAGATATGTGGAATTCTCAGGTGAGCGTTGTCTGGCAGGGAACAAATGACTTTGAGATTCAGGGCCGTCGCTACTTGACTTATGAAAAAAACTTTTTCGAAACGAATGACGAGAATCCTGCCCAATCGAGTTTCCACGGCGAAGCAGGGCACCGCATCGAGCTAAAAGACCGGAAGCTATACTTGAAGACTACGATAGAGCTGCATTCTGACAAAGAGAATTTTAAGGTGACTATTGTTCGAGAGATATTCGAGAACGATGTTCTGGTGCGCAAAAAGGAGTGGAAGGAAACGATCCCCAGGATGTTTAATTAAGTTTTAGCCTCTAGGAGCGCAGACTCAAGGACTTTCCCGACCGCATAAAGTGCATCCAGCTGGAGATGGACATTGGCTGTGCGGTCAAAGAGGAAGGAAACTCGAGCCGGAAACTCCTCATCAGCCAACCATAAAATGATCCTGGCTGGTATTTTCGGAAACACCAGGAATTCATAAGCCATATCTCCACCTTCCACTTTCTTTCCTCCCTGTGCAGTAGAGGCATTCGTAAAACCATCCAGGTCTTGGCTAAAAATTTGCTCCAATTTCCTGGTCGGCATCTCGTGAGGGCCACGGAAAAAAATAGGGCCAGCAGGAAACTGTTTTTCGCTTACCCATTGGCCGGACAGGGGAATATCCTTGGCGCCGATGAGGTAGTTTATGCAGGAAAGCTGTAAATAGAAAGGCAACGGTTCTGGAGAAGGAGCCTGCACGGTTTTTATAATCTGCTTCTCTGGAAAAACGAGATAATCGCCATCCAGAATTTTCAAACTATATCCCTGAATTTTTTCATCATAGCTGGCCAGACTCCTGCGGCTCACCTCCAACGGATCTAGAGAGTTGAGGCTATTCCAGAGTTCTTCAGGAATCACCTTTTCAGCACTCATTGAAGGTATGGTTTCCTGAATTTGAAGATAAAAGGAAAGGAAAAAATAAGAATCCAGGGAATTAGAAGATGGTTCAATTCTATTTTGCTCTGGCTACGTTTTTTGGACCAATTCCTGGCCCTCTTTTATGATTTGAGACATCCGGCGGATATAATCTGGGTTTGTTCCGCAGCATCCGCCGACAAGGTTGGCCCCGTTACTTATGATTTGGGGAATGAAGCGGACATAATCCTCCATGCTTTGAGAATATGAGACTTCACCTTCTGTGGAGAGAGAGGGCTTTCCTGCATTTGCTTGGGCAATAAGGGGAAGGGAAGTGGATTCTCTCATGATTTTTATCAAATCCTTCATCTCTTCGCTGTTCAGGGTACAATTAGAACCGATGACCGGGACCTCGTTCTTCTCCAGTTCTTCGACACAATCGGAAACACTGTTGCCCATGATGGTGAAAAAGCCTCGAGGATGGTGGTTAAAGGTCATGGTGACAAACACGGGCAGAGCAGAAGTTTTTTTAACTCCCCTCAAAGCACACAGAGCTTCTTTTAGATCATACTGGGTTTCGATCAACAAAAAATCCGCCTTCCCGTCAGTCAAGCCCTTGGCCTGCTCAGCATAGGCTTCCTCAAATTCTTCTTCAGTGAATTCACCCTGGGGCTTGAGGAATTTTCCTGTCGGTCCCATACTGCCGGCCACGAATTTTCCCTCAGGCTTGACTTCATTGGCGATTTTAGCGGCGGCGAGATTCAATTCATAGCATTTCTCTTCTAAGCCATGGGAAGCGAGCTTGATCTTGCTTCCTCCGAAACTGTTGGTGAGAACAGCATCCGAACCAGCCTCGAAATAGCTCTGATGGATGCTCTTCACAACCTCAGGCTTTTCGACATTCCATGATTCAGGGCAGGCTCCTTGTGGAAATCCATGCCTTATGAGCTCTGTTCCCATACCACCATCCAACAGAATCACTCTCTCTTGGATCAGGTCGAGAATTGAAGAGGCCATTTTTGTCTCCTTTTAACCATTCTTAGCTTACATAATAACTCTCTAGACCTTCAGTGTCAAAAAGGGTATTTTATATTAAACATCCGCTAGATTGACAGCACAGGATTAGGCATGTATAAAGCAGGTGAAAGATTTAGGAAAGAATGACTTATGAGATGGCCACTCCTTCCTCCAAGAGAGTGGTTAGAAGTTTTATAAAGGAGAATAAGAATGTTTCGACCCTCGAGAGCTTTCTCGCTCCTAACCTGTCTTTTCTTTTTCTGTTTCATTTTTGTCAGCTTTCTCTTCTCTTCAGAAGGGAATAAAATACCGGTCATCAAGGTGAAGGGAAATCATTACCAGGTCGGGTACCAGATCGGAACAAAGATGAAAAAACAACTCAACGGACTTCTTCAACAAAGCAAAGATTATGTAGCTGAAAAAACAGACCTGAAATGGGAGGATATCAGGGCTCAAGCACAGCTATTGTTGGAATATTCTAGAAAGCACCTGCCTGAATACGTGGAAGAGATCAGGGGCGCGGCAGATGCTTCGGGAATCGATCTGGTCGACCTGTTCTCAGAAATGTGCGAAGAAATCTATGCCAAGAACTATTTAAAAGGATGCAGCGATTTGATTGCTTCTGGAGATGTTTCAGAAGATGGATCAGTGATCGCCGCCCATAACAATGATACCTCACCGAGTTTGGAAAAATATGCAGTAGTGGTCCATTATCAAGTCGACGGGGAACCTGAAATTCTAGCTGTAGGCTATGGAGGTCTAGCGATAAGTATTGGCTACAACTCGGCCGGGATCAGTCTCACTGGCAATGAATTGAGCATGAATGACATGAAATTGGGCGTTCCCAGGCTGTTGCTCTGCCGTAAAATCTTGGCTGCCAGGACAATCGCCGAGGCAATCGATGCCTCCATATTCCAACCTAGGGCCTCCAACTATAACATGGTATTGACGGATGAAAACGGAGAGATATACAGCATCGAGGGCTCGGCGACTGATTATGAGGCTCTTTATGCTGAAGATGGCTTCTTGGTGCATACGAATCACTATACCTCACCTCGAATGCGAAAGTACGAGCTTGATCCTTATGACATCACCTCATCTCTTGTCCGCTATAACCGTGCTTACAGATTGATGAAAAACAATAGAGGAAAAATTTCGGTGGAAATGATGAAAAAATTCCTGAAAGATCATGTCAGCCGGCCCAAATCTCTCTGCCGTCACGGTAAGTATGTCAAAACAACTTTCTCGGTCATCATAAACTTGACCGAGAAAGCCATGTATTTGGCCCGAGGAAATCCCTGTGAATCTGAATATTACAAATATGCATTTTGATCAGAAATCATGAAACTTGATATTCGGCTGGGATGAATCGGACTTCAAAAAAGGAGGAATACATGCGCCTGGCAGACAAAGTGGCTCTGATAACTGGGGGAACATCTGGCATAGGAGAGGCTACAGCGCTTCTCTTTTCTAAAGAAGGCGCCAGGATTGCTATCACCGGACGGAATGAATCACGAGGACAAGAGGTTGCAAAAAAAATAAAAGAAGCCAGGGGAGAAGTCATTTTCATGAAGGCTGATGTCAGTAACTCTGCAGAATGTCGTCAGACTGTGGACAAGACTCTACAGACTTTTGGTCGGATAGACATCCTTTTTAACAATGCTGGCGTTTACTTCCATAATACGGTAGTGGATTGTCCAGAGGAGGAATGGGACCTGACTCTGGATATAAACCTCAAAGGAACATACCTGATGTCAAAATTCGCGCTGCCAGCTATGATTGCCCAAGGAAGCGGAGTGATTATCAACAACAGCTCAGGATGGGGATTGGTGGGCGGCAATGAAGCAGCTTCCTATTGTGCTTCCAAAGGAGGTGTCGTGCTCCTGACCAAGGCCATGGCCATCGATCACGGCGCCCAAGGGATTCGTATCAATTGTATCTGTCCAGGTGATGTCGATACTCCCATGCTCACCGAAGATGCTCGCCAGCGGGGCCAACCTTGGAAAGAGTACCTTGTCAATGCTTCCGATAGACCTTTAGGCCGCATCGGGAAGCCAGATGAAATTGCTAATGCAGCTCTCTTCCTGGCCTCAGAGGATTCTTCTTTCATGACTGGGGCGATCCTGGCTGTGGACGGAGGCGGTACGGCAGATTAAAATTCAATTATCGCTAGCAGGGTTATGATATATATTTGCCTTTCACCATTTGTTCGTTTTGATTAAGTGAGGATTAAGCATTTAATGGTCAAGGAGGAGAACCATGCTTGGATTGAAGGATAAACGGGTTTTCATAACAGGTGGAGCCAGGGGCATAGGTGAAGCCACTGCAATTCGCTTCTTGGGAGAGGAAGCTCAAGTTGTTATCCTGGACAAAGATAGAGAGGGATGTCACCGGCTTGCGCAGGCAAGGCCTCAATTGAAAGGCACGATCGAGGCTGATGTTTCAGACCCCAATTCAGTAATCCAGGCTTTTAATAAATCGGATGAGATGCTCGGAGGATTAGATGTCCTCATCAACAATGCTGGAATCAGCATCCGACATCCTTTTTTGGACATTACTGCCAAAGACTGGCTACAAGTCATGGAGGTCAATCTCAACGGAGTGTTTTTTGTTGCCCAGCAGGCAGCGAAACGGATGCTTGATGGAGACGGCGGGGTCATCCTCAACATGGGTTCCACCAATGCTCTAATGGGCTATCCTTATTATTCAGCTTATAATGTCTCCAAAGCCGGAGTCGTCGAGCTGACGCGCTCTATGGCCCTTGAACTCGCTCCCCGGATTCGAGTCAATTCTGTCTGTCCTGGTTATATTCTAACACCCATGCAAAAGGCAGAATACACACCAGAAATGCTGCGTGATTGTGAAAGAAAAGTCCCCTTGGGCAGGTTGGGTCAGCCCGAAGAAGTGGCGGCTCTCTTAGCTTTCCTCGCTTCTGAGGAGGCGAAATTCATCACTGGACAATGTTTTGTGATCGATGGGGGAGAGATCGCAGGGGGATTGGCCAGTCAGAAAGAATCAGATTAAATCCGGCTCCTTTTTTCTTTTGACTTCCAATAGAGGAAAGCCGGGATCCCGATGAGGAGAATAACCAGTCCGACCAGAGATTGCAGGGGCTGAGCGGTTATGGTATTCACAAAAACACCTAGATTGATCAGAACAAAAAGCAAGGGGATAACGGGATAGCCCCAGACTTTGTAGGGCCGTTGGGTTTCAGGGTGCTTATAACGCAGTATGATGACAGCCAGGCCAGTAGCAGCGAAAAATATGACCAGGGCAAAAACCACGTATTCGAAAAGAGCCTGGTAAGTCCCGGAGAGACAGAGCAGGGAAGACCAGACTGCTTGCCAAAAAATGGCTTTAGTCGGAACATGATACCGGGGATGGATGTAGGCCATGCTCTGAAAAAACGACTTGTCCTTAGCCATAGCAAAAAACACTCGGGGCCCATAAAGGACCGTAGCGCTGAGGCAGCCGAAGATAGAGATCATGATGGTCCCGGCAATGAACAAGGTAGCTGTTGGCCCAAATAACTGGGTAGAGGCCAGTTCCCCGATACGCACAATCCCCTTCATCTTATCTACTGGCAAAGCCATGACGTAAACAATATTCGCTAGAATATAGATAAGAGTCACACTCAGTGTTCCCAGGATTAAACCAAGAGGAATATTCCTGGCTGGCTTTTTGACTTCTTCTGCAGCACAGCTCACCGAATAAAAGCCATCATAGGTCCAGAGAACAGCGATAAGAGCCAGACCAAAAAGTCGAAAATCAAAGGCTCCTCCGCTCGTAAATAACTGATCTAAATTCGTAATCCCGGATTTTCTTCCGATGGATAATCCAAGGACAATTAGAACTGCCACTGCCGCAAGCCTTAAGAAAGTAAAGATGTTCTGGACGACAATTCCGCTTTTGATACCGAAATAATTAATTGCCGAAAGGATAATTATGGAAACGACAGCCACCAGCTGACCAGCAGACAGGGAATAATCAAGGCCCAAGACACTCAATTCTAAAAGATAAGTTTGGGTGGATAAAGAGGGAAAAAAATACCCGAAATATTCTCCAAACCCAACAGCTAAAGCTGCGATTCCTCCGCATTCGATCACCCAAAAGAAGCCCCAGCCGTACAAGAAACCGGCCCAGGGCCCATAAGCTTCACGCAAGTATATGTACTGCCCTCCGGCCTGGGGATACATGGCCCCCAATTCGGCAAAGGACAGAGCTCCGCTTAAGGCTATAAAACCCCCTACCAGCCAAACGACAAGAATCATTCCCGGAGTAGGAAGATATCCGGCTATAATGCCTGTGGTCATGAATATTCCTGATCCAACAACTGCACCGATGACCAGGAACGTGGCATCAAGGAGGTTTAGCTTTCTCAGAAGGTGGGGCTTTTCTTGGTTGTTCACTTCTTAAGTTACCTCCTTTGTTTTGAGGTGAGCCGCCTATGAACTTGTTTTTATATCATAGATTTCCTGGGCTTGCTGCGCTGTAGAATAAGGAATTAAAAAGCAGTTTGAAGGTGGCTACGGTTTGTCCTCTTTGTTGAACCCTTATTCCTAGTAGTATAACCTTTCCCTGGCCAAGAGGAACTTCAATCACAGCGGCTTTATTCTTAAGATGTTTTTCTCCGACCATCCAGCCACTTAGAACAATATCTTCCTCTGGAAATTTACCTACCACTCTGGGCTGCCTCTTTTGATCACCAGCAGGCCAGGTTTGGAAAGTTGGGCTGTTGGAAAAAAAGCCTGCGATTTCTTCGGGCATCCCAAAGGCAAGAGGATGATTCTGGTCGAGGCGAACCTTGACCAGAAGCCCAGAGGCAAAAAATTCTTCTGGTTTAAGCGATTCTAGGATATTTTTCACTCCGAGCTTAAACTGCTCGAGGGGAAGATTGCAGGCTGCACCCAGAGTGACTAAAGTGCCTCCAGCCTCGACAAACTTTTTCAGGTTTCGCACTCCTGAAGAGGAAATCCCGCCCGCGTATTTAGGAGGCATGGTGCCCTTCTGACGCCCGTTAATTATAGACTGAGCCCATTGATTTGGCAGGATGATGACATCGAACCGGTCCTGAAGTTGACCAGCTCGGATTTCTGCATTGTGGAGGATTGTGAACAGAAATTCATAGTTTTCAAGGATTAACCTTGTCCAACCCTCATCTATGTTGGCTGTCCAGGGTTGGTAAAGTGCTATTCTGGGCCGTTTGAGCTGAAAAGTTTTAACAGAAGGGCGCTTTTTGATCCTATTCAGCTGCAAAGACAAGTCTTCAGCCAAGCGCTCCATTTTTGGGGCCGAGAATTTGGAGAGGGGGACGACAAGATCTCCAGGGGAATAGCTTTTCCCTCCTTCTTGGAAAGATTCACTGATCCAGAAAACCTGTCCTCCTGCCTCCAAGATACGGTTCAAGGCTATAACACTGTTATTTGTCTGGTAAGGAATAAGAAAACCATAATTTCCAGAACCGGAAACTCTTCCTTTTGTTCGGCTGGCTTTCTGAATTCGCTTCGTTTTCACTTCAAGCCTTGTGTTCATGGTCACTGTCTCTACGCCCATTTGAAGGGGCAATGTCCATCCCAGGACATCGTAGGAGCGAAGAGGGGGGATTGTGAGCTTTTGAGGCTCCACGATGCTCTGCCATAAATCGGGATATTTTCTTAGGTCTGGATAGACCTGGATTTCAAAAAGGGTTTTTAGCAGCCGTCCGAATGGCTGGCTGGTGGGAAGAATATAAGTTCCCTCAGGGTAATCGATCCCGTCGGCTCTAAAAGGCTCTTCAGCTTGGTAGATTTCTAGGTCAAGAGCAATCAGTTTGTCAAGCAAAAAAGCAGTTGCTCCATGATCCCGCTGTTCCTGGGGAATAATCCAGCCATAAGGGGGCTCTTTTTTGTACCTCTCCATGGTTTCCCTGCCCATGGCGTATTTGGCGTACAGGAGCTCTTCTCGATGCTTGGCAGCCAAGTCAAGCACGGCTGTGGAGGAGGTCAGACAGTATTCCACCGCATCGCGCAGGCGCCACCAGCCGCCCTGCCAAGGATTGGTGAAGAAAAGGGAAATCGTGAAATCCCTGTATTCCTTGGGGAAATCTCGAACCGTATAATAGTGCGGGGTGGCATAATGATAAAGGAATGTCTCGGAGAAGGTGGAAATGATGTTGTGAAAATCGCAGACCTGGGTGACGTATCCGGGATACCAGGTATCGTACAAATATCGGGAAATAACACCTTGCTTCCCTTCAGCTTCAAAGGCCATAGCCATGGCCGCTCCGAAGAAATTCTGCCAACGCAAAAGCAAGGGATGTAGGTTAGGGTTAGTGGGCTCACTATCAGGAGGGACGAAAATGAGGGAAGGAAAGGGTGCTCTCTGATGATGGTTATAAAAGATATGGGGGTACCAGTCATGATGGACCACCTGATTGATATTCTTGGTCTCAGGAACACTGAGCATGAAAGAATCACGGTTATTATCGTGACCGATATACTTCTGGTAAAGCCAGGGGAGAGGACTGGTCTCAAAGGGCGTGCTGAGGTGGCTATGGTACCATTCAGCCACCATATCCATCCCATCTGGATTGGGCAAAACGAGCATGGCGATCACTTCTTGCCTTATCCTCTTTGCTTTTTTTGACTCATCTGTAACCAAGTCATAAGTCAGCTGGATGATGTGCTGGGCCGGAGCAACTTCAGTGGCATGCAGCCCTCCATCAATCCAGACGATGGCCTTTCCTGCGGAAGATAATCTCAGCGCTTCATCTTTGGATAACCCTCTAACAAGAGAAAGCCTCTTAGAAATTTCTTTATAATGGGTCAACTCGGCCAGGTTGTCTGCTGAGGAAACTGCTGCCAATATCATGGGTCTTCCTTCAGAAGATTTTCCGTATTCGAAGAGTTTTATTCTTCCTGAGAGTTCCTCCAGCTTTTTCCAGTATTCCACGGCTCGTCCATAACTGAGGAGATGATAATCGGCCCCGACTTTAAACCCAAAAAACTCTTCTGGTGAGGGGAGTTTTTCGGCTAAGCCAGTTAGAGAAAAGCAGAAGATGAAAAAGGAAAAAAGAGTGAAAAAGAAGATTAATTTTTTTATACTGTTTTCATTGTTATTTTCTTTCATCGGCCATCCTTTCCTGTATTTTTAGGTCTATTTGTGTTTATCTGTCTCTGCAGATTTTATGATGATTTCTAGCTCTTTTATTATTCGGGGGTCAAGAGCTTCTGGTACATGTGTTTTTAGAATATTTTTTGCCTTCTCCCGGGCCCAATCTCTGGCTCTATCCTTGCTTTCTTTCCATACCTGGTAAGGACGACGGTCCATCAGGGTAGAACGCCAGAGGTCGCGCAGGTGATCTTTAGTGTGCTTATGAGTGAGGAAAGTCCCCCCTGGTCCAATATCTCGAATGGCCTCCAGAGCTAGAGTATCTTCATTGACCACGATTCCCTCCATCATCTTGGAGACGATATCAAATATTTCACAGTCCATGATCATCTGCTCAAAAGACCAGATGAGGCTTCCGCTCAGGAGCCCTACTCCGAGCAGCATGTCTGACATCACGGCTGAAGCCATGAAGGTGGAAAGGCTGTTCTCGATACCTGCCTGCCAATCAGGCTCTTTTGCTCCGGTGGCAAAGGAGCCCATGGACAGCGGGATATTATAGAAATCAGACAAAACATTTGTCGTTGCCCCGAAAAGGAAATCTTCGGGTCCTCCTCCTGTGTAAGCGCCGGTCCGCAAATCCATAGCTGTCTGAGCAGCAGCGTAGAAGACAGGAGCTCCAGGAAAAGCCAGCTGGATCAAAACTAGGCCGCTTAGGACTTCTGCATTCCCAACGACCAGGTTTCCAGCCAGGGTAGCTGGTGCGGTGGAGGCACAAGAAGCCATGGTCATGAAGCCTACTGGAAGTCCTGCTTCAGCTCCAACCAGAGCTGCTTCAAGACTACCCCCATCGTGAGCAAGAGGAGATACGCTGCATTCCATGAACGAGAGCAACGGACGTTTCCGGAGAGCTTTTTTTCCTCCGGCGATCACTGCTGCCATCTCGACCGCCTTCCGAGCTTCCTGCTCGGAATAGATGCTTTCTGTCTGGGCGTGTTTGGAGGAGTTTTTCCAGATCGCCAGCAGCTCATGAAGGCCCCGGGTTTCAGGCGGACAATCCTGAGCTGAGACCGGCACCCAATTGAAAGCCACTTGCTCCAGAAAGTCTGCCACGCGAGCGATGTCCTCCACATCCTTCAAACAGGAACGCTGCAATTCACCGGTGTGGATGTCTATGGTTTCCACGCCACAGCCATCGGTCCCCAAATAGACATGATTCCCATCCAAGGGTAAATCTTGAGCCGGATTCCTGGCTGCAAGAGTGTAGACAGCCGGTGCTTTGGGGAGGGCTTCCTCCACCAATCCCCCAGGAATCTTCACTTCTGAGGTCTCCCTGTTGACCCCAGCGCCATGGGCCTCCCAGATATCCAAGGCTCTGGAAGAGGGGAATTTCACACCTGGGGATTCAAGGATCTCTAGAGTGGCGGAATGAATTTGGCGAACTTCCTCTGGGCTGAGAATGTCCAGTCTTAAACGGGGATTGGTTATGGATTTAACCTTGCCTTTCATTCCAAATATCTTGGAGAAGATCTATGCAGTGTCTTGGAACTGGTTCAGAATCTTCTGGAATTCCTGATCCGGGATCGAGTTTGCTTTTCTTCCCAGCCTCCCTTGAACCGGAGAAGATAACAGCAGCGAACGGAGGATGGCCTCTCTGGTGGCTTCTGCTCCAGCGCGGATGAGAATTTCCAGGGCAGAATCATCAACCAGAGAAAAATCAAAAACCAGCGGCCCATCGTTCTTCAGGCTCATGGCATTGGCCGTAGAAAAGAGGAAACAGGTCACAGAATCTAAGCAGTTCTTCAAGGTGTTTATTGGCGGCAGGCCGACAACCAGGCTGCTGGTGATTCTTCGAATCTGGAAGGGAACTAAAGGAATGTCGGTGGCCAGGATGAGTATTAATGAACCTTGAGTCTGAGCAGCACTAGGTTTCTCCATTGGATTTTTCATCTGAGATTCAGGTTTATTTCCATGATTCGAGGCTGCTAGAACGCCTAGGGTAAATTCTTTTTCACCCCAAGAAAAAATCCTGGAGCAAGTGCCGATTCCTCCTTTCCAACCAAAGGCCCTCAAACCCAAGCCTATGCCCAAGGAACCTTCCTCAACCTGACTGCCCGAGGAATCATGCAAGAGCTTAACGATCTGCTTTTCATCTATAGAAGATTTGTCCATATCGTTCAACCAGGAATCATCTATTCCCATTACCACCGGAGGCCAGATTTCAACGCGTCGAATAGAAAATCCGTAAGTAAGTATGGCATTATATGCTCTTCCGATGTTATGGGAATTGGAGAGGATAAGAGGAGAATTCAAATAGCAAAAATCATCTTCAACTTCATACCCAGTGATTTCGTTATGGCTTCTGAAATCAAAGAATCCTGCCTGAAGTCTTATTTCTTCCTTCATGTCGCAAGGAATGACTGCTGTCAGCCCTGTTCTGATGGCTATTTTTCTCCCTGATTCGTCTTGAAAATCCTGGTCTAGGGTGAGATGTCCGACCCTGACCCCTCTAACATCAGTCAAGCAATTCTTGGGACCGGGCTGGAATTTCCCCCGCTTGGTTTTTAATAACTCCAGTCTTTGTTTCTTAGTCATGCTGCTTGTTCTTCAGGCTTTCGTATTTTTCGACGATTTTTTTGACCTGATCGAGCGGAATTCCGTAGGCTGTATTCCCATCCCGCCCTACGATTGTACTGGCTGTGGTCAGGGCATTGATGATAGCTTCCTGGGTAGCCTCTATAGTTGCTTTATAAAGGGGAGTGATCCAGAAGTCGTTAAGGGATTGAATCTTTCGGGGGGATCCAGGATGATGCCTAGGGATCTTATTCCCGGTGGAGAAGGCCAGGATGATATCTCCGCTTCCGGTGTTAGAGGTGGCACCGGTCTGGGCCAACCCTAAAGCGACCCTCTTGGAGATCTTTTTTAATTGAAAAGGGAGCAGAGGCGCATCGGTGGCCGCCACGAGGATGATGGATTTTGAATTTCCCTCCTTGTATTCATACCCTTTAATTTCTTTTCCCACTGGAAAACCATTTATTCTTAATAGACTGCGGTCTGATGTATTAGTCATAACAAGCACACCAATGGTATATTTTTTGTCTTTCATCGAGACAACCCGGGAAGAGGTTCCGATACCTCCTTTAAAGTCAAAGGACACCATTCCTGTGCCTCCGCCTACAGATCCCTCTTTGACAATTCCACTCCTGGCCTTATTGATGGCCCTGAAGACATCTTCTTTGGTGATAAGACGTTTTTGAGTATCGCTTAACAAATAATCAAAGCATTCAGCAACTACCGGAGCTAGTGAGGGCCCAGAGTCTTCTTTATGGCTTTTCCTCAAATATTCAACAGCTGCATCATAGACTATTCCTACATTGTTAGTGCCGGTGAGGAAGATCGGGGATTGGAGCCGGCCAGTGTGGGCGACAGGCGCTATTCCTGTCATCTCTCCCCAGCCGTTCAGGTTAAAATAAGATGCGAATAGATTTTCCTCCTGGATGTTCCCCTCTTGGGGAAGAATAGCCGTCACTCCTGTTCTTACCGCTCCTTTACCTTTCCCTTTGATGATGGTTGTATGACCAACTTTGATTCCTGGAACATCGGTTATGGCGTTATAAGGTCCGGGCTCCTTGTCGCCAATCTTTATCCCTAATTCTCGAACTCTCTTTCTTGCCGAAGATGATGGACTGCTCTGAGCCTTTTTCAGGATTTGAGTCGAAGAAGCTTTGGAGGAAAGAAGAGGAATCCCGCCTAAGACGCTCATGATGAAATTACGGCGTTTCATCTTTTTCCTTCTCCGCCAGGACTCAGGCTAAATTTCACAGCTAAATCCTGCCGATTATAAATAAATCACTGTAAGAGTTCAATCGCTGCCATGAACATCTAACAGGACGGCGATCTTTTCTAGCTTGGCGTTTACTTTTTTTAGAGACTTCTCAAGGCTTCTTAAAGAACGAAAAACAGCTTTCTTATTACCAGCTTCAGCAGCCTCAGTCAAAGACGGGAGAAGAAGAACAGCATAGGTGTAGCGACATCCGAAAATGAGGTGCTTAAACCAATTCCTGTTGGGAATTCCTCTAGGATCGATGAAGTCTCTTTCGATCTCTATCAAGAGACGATTGACCTTGCGGACCATTTCAGAAGAGATGTCTTCTGGAATCTCTTTACTCCCTAAGAGATAGGGAGTTGATCGCGAGGCGCTTTCTATCATTTCTCTGATGAGAGAAAATAGATTCTTGGATATCTTCCGGGAGGGATCATGCTGAGCTGCCCAATCCTCGAGATATTTCTCTAATTCTCGGGCATAATTTTCGTAATCCAAAGGAAGAAGAGGACTGCAGGCCAGGTCGATAACCATCCGGGACCAAATCCTGGCTAGAGCTGCCGAGTAAAGCATACCCGGGTCTCCGAAGTGGCTCATCCAGTAGTAATCGTCATACACGGAATGATAGACTCCGTAATCTCCAGAGAACGACATATTCAAGGCTGGAGCGCCGATATGATTGAGAAAAACAGTGTGATCGGTTCCGCTTCCTAGGGGGTCAATCTTCCCGCTTCCTGAAGCCAACACGATGGTTCCTTTTTTCGAGGAGCCTGATTTCCAGCAATCGTAAACAGTTTTTCCAGAAGCTGGGTCTTTCACTTCCTTTAAGGTCTGGATGACCAAAGGAGAAAGACAGGGTACAGCCTGAACACTGAAATCTCTTCCCGAAGCAGAACTATCCACGTTGAGATAGGCCACCAAATTTTTGCGCAGCCATTCTTTATTCTCTTCTCCCCATTCCGTGGAGCCTGTCAAGGTGAATTCTTCTGCGTCCCAGTTTCCAAAATAGATGGTTCTTCTTGGTTTGAGTCCAGCCTTTTTGGCTTCAGCAAAAGCTCTCACCATTTCCATCAGACAAGCTGTTCCGCTGGAGGGATCATGCCCTCCATAAACCCAAGCATCGCGGTGGTTGCCTACGAGAACGATTTCCTCTGGTCTACCTGTTCCCTTGATGCACCCGATGACATTGATGATCTTCTGGATAGGGTTTTTCATTTTCACTCTCAGAAGAACTCTAGCCTGGGAACCACCGAGGCGGTAGGTAACAGGGAGAGCTCCTCTCCACTCTTCAGGTGCCTCCTCACCCCCTATAGATTCAAGTAGAGGGAGAGCATCTTCAGCCGAGAGGGGAACACTCATGATCCTGGGAAGCGCGAAGGCTTCCTCAGCAGGAATCCTTCGACACCCGGCTGTTGAAGGCCAGCCCGGGGTTAGAGGGTCACCAGGATAGATGAAATCGTACGGAATTCCTCCTCTCTGGATATGACTGAGGGGGCCCCACGGGCCATGGGGAAACACTGGTCCTCGGGAAAAGCCATCTTCTTCAGGATCAGAATAGATCAGCAAGCCGGCCAAGCCTCTTTTTTCAGCTGCATAAGCCTTGAATCCTCGATAGCTATAAGGAGCAGAATACCTGACCAAGGCAATTTTTCCTTTCAGGTTTATCCCTTTTTTCTCGAGGAAATCATAATCTTTCGGGTTTCCGCTGTAGGCATAGACCAGGGGAGCAGTGATATCCCCGGAACGAGAATAGGCATTGTAAGGGATTCCCGCATCAGGTCTCGAAGTGTCAGGGTCCTCTTGGAAAGCCTTTTCTTTAAGGTTTAACTTGATTTTACGCGGGGAAACCAGCTCCACCCTGATGTCTTCTGGAAAAGAGAGCAGGACATCATAGGGTGCCAGATAAACCTCATCAAGGCCAAAGCTCTTCCATTCTTTAAGAACGAATTCGGCTAATTCATTATTCCTAGCCGAAGAAGCCACATGAGGCTCAGAGGTGAAAATTCTTAAATATCGATCCATCTTCTCCGGAGATATGATTTTATCAATAAAGGCCTTGTAAGAAGCAGGATCCTCGGAAAAGACTGAAGATTCCTGGAGAGCAGGTAGAGATGACTGGTAAGAAAACAATAAAAGTGAACAGGCCAAGAATAACTTGATTGGTAAAAGGAGATTCTCGGTCTCTTTACAGGCTTTCATGGATTAATTTCCAAAATAAGACAAAATGAATCAAAAGGCAAGACCAAGCTAAAATCATTTCTTATCGAAAACAAAAGATCGTTAATCATTCTGGAGATAAACCTTGACAAAAAAAAATGCGCTTGATAATTTCAGTATACGAAATAATATTCTACATAGCGGGATAAACTTGGCAACACTCGAGGACAAAGACAGGAACTTCATTACCGCTCTGTCACGAGGACTTTGCATTCTGGAAGCTTTTGACGAGGCGAATCCAAAGCTGGGACTGGCTGACTTGTCCAAAAAAACTGGCCTCTCCAAGAGCACTGTTTTCCGTTTGGTCCATACACTCCGCGCTCTCGGTTACATTATTCCTATAGCTGATGAAAATAAATACACTCTTGGACCTAAAGTCTTAGGTCTTGGATTTGCTGTGCTTTCCAGTCTAGGGTTGAGAGAAATTGCCCAACCCTATCTTCTCGAGCTTTCCCGCTTGACGCAAGAGACCGTGAACCTCGCTGTCCTCGATGGATGGAAGCTGATTTACGTGGAAAGGATCAAAACTCAACAGATCGTGAACATCAATCTTCATGTCGGTTCCCGATTAGAGCTCTACAACACAGCCATGGGGCGGGTTTTGGCTGCTTTTCAAAACGAAGCTTGGCTCTCTCAATATCTAAAATATCTCGAACACATTCCTGAGGCTGAATCCTATCGGAAAGCCAAGGGAAGAGAATTAATGAACATCCTGGAAGAAGTAAGAAAAAATGATTTTGCTGTCAACAACGAAGAACTCACTCCCGGACTTCGCTCTGTTGCCGCCCCTGTCAGGGATAGGGCAGGGGAGGTGGCCGGAGCTGTCAACATTGCCGTGAGTTCCAGCAGGTATTCCCTAGAGGAATTAATGGAAAAGCTGATCCCTCCTCTTCAACAAGTGACCCAAGCCATCTCCTCAGCCTTGGGCTATGATGCCCCCACTAGAGAACAGGAATGAATTTTCGCTATCCATACGGTCATGTTCTGTACCGCAATCTCCACCTTTCTTACCCTTTGATCACCCATGGGAAGGGTGCCTATCTCTACGATGAGAAAGGCAAACAATACCTCGATGCCAGCAGTGGAGCGGCAGTTGCCAACATTGGTCATGGCGTCAAAGAAGTGGCTGAGGCCATTTCTTCCCAAGCTAAAAAGGTTGGGTACTTGAGCGGAATGCAGTTCACCCACCAACCAGTCGAAAATCTGGCTGAGCAATTGTCCAAACTTCTTCCTTTGGCTGACGGAAAGGTGTATTTTCTCACCAGCGGATCAGAAGCCATCGAAGCCTCCATAAAATTAGCTAGGCAGTATTGGGTGGAAAGAGGCAAAGAGAAAAAGGTACGCCTCATCTCCCGAGATCCAAGCTATCATGGCAATACACTCGCTGCCCTTTCTGTCTCAGCTCGGGAGCATTATAAAGATATCTTCCGACCTCTGTTACAGGAAAGCACCAAGATTCCAGCTCCTTATTGCTACCGGTGTTTTTGTGAACAAGAATATCCCGATTGCCAATTAAAATGCGCCCACGAGCTGGAAAAATCTATCAAAAAATTAGGAAAGGAAACCGTTTCAGCCTTCGTAACAGAGGTCATAGGCGGAGCTTCCTCAGGAGCTGCTGTCCCGCCGCCTGAATATTTCCCGATCGTCCGTCAAATATGCGATGAGCACGAAGTCCTCCTCATCGTCGATGAAGTCATGACCGGAGCCGGCCGGACAGGTAAATGGCTGGCCTCGCAGTATTTCGATTTTATTCCGGATATCATTGTCATGGGAAAGGGAATCACTGGTGGCTACTTCCCTTTGAGTGCTCTGGCAGTAGAAAAAAACATGGTTGATTATATTTCTAAGAATGACAGGAACTTCTTACATGCCCAGACCTACGCCCATCATCCCGTGGGCTGTGCTGCAGGTTCGGCCACCTTGGATTTCATTGAAAAAAACAAACTCGTGGAAAGAAGTTCACAGACAGGTTTGGCTCTTATGGAAAGCCTTTCTCCGTTTATTTCTCATCCTCAAGTGGGAGACATAAGAGGGAAAGGTTTGCTCCTGGGTGTTGAATTCGTAAAAAATAAAAAATCAAAGGCCCCTTTTCCCCGGAAGAAAAAATATGTGGAGCATCTCATCCTTAAAGCCATGAAGAGAGGATTGATTCTCTGGCCGAATACAGGGCAGGCAGATGGAATCAACGGGGATTTGATCCTGATCGCTCCACCTTTTACCATTACCCAAGCAGAAGTCGAGCGAATATATTCCTATCTTGGGGAAATCTTGGAGGAAATGAAGCAAATCGGATAAAGGAGGACCAATGGGAAAAGAGAAAGGTTTTAAAGTCACCTATACAACTGCAGACCCGGCAGGGCTCGAGGCCTTTCACCAGGCCTATGATAAGGCCATCGAAGACGTCTCCAGCCTGTTCGGAAAATCTTACTCTCATTATATCGCTGGAGAGCAGGTGCAGAGCCAAGAAGTGTTTACAGACCTGAATCCTACCAACCAAGAATTGTTGATCGGGAAGTTTCAAAAAGGCGAGGCTGCTGAATTCAATAGCGCCGTAGAAGCTGCCTTGGCTGTGTTCAAGACCTGGCGTGATCAAAGCTTTCAGCAGCGGTGCAGCATCATGAGAAAAGCAGCCGAGATCATCGGCCAAAGAAAATATGAGTTGGCTGCTATCATGAGTTTAGAGGCTGGCAAAAACCGGCTGGAGGCCATGGGAGATGTAGAGGAATCGGCTGACCTTATCCGTTACTACTGCTCGCAGATGGAAGAAGCCGAGGGCTTTGTACGGACTATGGGCAAACTCAGCCCCAACGAAAAGGCTATGGGTGTTTTAAGACCCTACGGAGTCTGGGTCGTCATCTCCCCCTTTAATTTTCCTTTGGCTCTGGCCACAGGGATGAGCGCTGGAGTCCTGATCGCTGGAAACACAGCTGTCTTTAAACCTTCTTCCGATACTCCCTTGATAGGCCTCAAGCTGTATGAAATCTATAAAGAGGCCGGAATCCCGGATGGAGTATTCAACTTCATCACTGGCCCGGGTGGCAATTTTGAAGAAACCATATTCAAGAACAATAAAATCTCTGGATTGGTCTTCACTGGTTCTTCTGAGGTGGGGATGAGCCTTTATAAGGGATTCAGTCAAGACTATCCTCGTCCCTGTATCCTGGAGATGGGAAGCAAAAACCCTGCCATCGTCACCCAAAACGCTGACCTGGACATGGCTGCTGAAGGAGTGATGAAATCAGCCTTTGGATTGGGAGGTCAGAAATGCAGCGCCTGCTCGAGAGTCTATGTCCATAAAAAAATCGAAGATTTCTTCCTGGAGAAACTCCTGGAAAAAACCAGCCAGATCGAAATCGGAGACCCGGCAAAGCGAAACGTATATCTCGGTCCCTTGATCAACCAGAGAGCCTTAGAAAAATTCAAAACCTGGGCAGGTATTTGTCGCCAGGAAGGAAAAATCCTCGTTGGAGGCAAAGTGCTTACTGAGGGCTCTTTGGCCAAGGGTTATTTTGTCGAACCCACTATAGTTACCGGCCTGCCTAAAGGTCATAAGATTTTTCAGGAAGAACTTTTTCTACCCTTGTTGGTCGAAGCTCCGGTGGATTCTCTAGAGGAAGCGGTGGAGGAATGCAACAAGGTTGATTACGGCTTGACGGCTGGAATTTTCAGTTCTGATCAGAAAGAAATCGAGTATTTCTTCAAAGAAACAGAATCAGGTGTTCTTTACGCCAACCGGCGCTCAGGAGCGACGACAGGTGCCTGGCCTGGTGTTCAGCCTTTTTGCGGCTGGAAAAAGTCAGGCTCAACAGGAAAAGGAGGTTGTGGCCCTTATTATGTGGCCCAGTTTATGAGAGAACAAAGCCGCACAGTGATGGAATAATTAGGAGAAAATCATATGGAACACAATAACGAAAGCGTTGTCATTCTGAGTGCTGTGAGGACACCAGTAGGTAAATTTGGGGGATCCTTCAAGGACATCAGCGCTGTGAGTTTGGGAGTCATCGCTGCTCAAGAGGCTCTAACAAGAGCTGGCGTGGAGCCGGCTCAAATTGATGAAGTTATTTTTGGCCAAGCCCGCCAAGCCGGGAACAGGCCTAATCCAGCCCGCCAAATTCTCTACAAAACCGGAATTCCTCAGGAAAAAACAGCCTACACGGTCAATAAGGCCTGCGCCTCGGGTTTAAAAGCCATAAGCCTGGGCTTTCAATCCCTCCTGTCAGGAGAAAACAAGATTGTCTTGGTTGGTGGAATAGAGAACATGTCTCAAATTCCCTATTTCCTCGATGGAGCCAGATGGGGCTACCGCTTAGGAGACAGCGTTCTGGTGGATGGGATGTATCGAGATGGATTGTTTTGTCCTCTGGCTGGAATGATAATGGGAGAAACGGCTGAGCTCTTGGCAGAAAAATATAAGATCTCACGCCAAGAGCAGGATGAATTTGCCTTCCAGAGCCAAATGAAGGTTAAGAAAGCCATGCAGGAGGATAGATTCAAGGACGAAATCATTGCCGTCAAAATCACGGACCGAAAAGGAAGAGAAACGCTGGTCACCACTGATGAGCATCCCAGGACAGATACAACCTTGGAGAAATTGGCTCAGCTCTCACCGGTTTTTAAAGAGGGAGGAACAGTTACCGCTGGAAATTCCTCGGGTCTTACTGACGGAGCTGCAGCCCTGGTTGTGACAACTCAGACCCAGGCTAAAGAACTAGGATTAAACCCGCTGGCTGAAATACTGGGCGCAGCCACAGCCGGTGTTGATCCCAAGGAAATGGGGTTGGGACCTGTTCCTTCGACTCGTAAATTATTAAAAATGATTAACTTAAGCCTTGGTGATCTTGACCTCATCGAGATTAACGAGGCTTTTGCTGCTCAAGTCATAGCTGTGGAACGGGAGCTAGAATGGGACCGAAAAAGAAGGAATATAAAAGGAGGAGCTATCGCTTTAGGGCATCCTATCGGCTGCACAGGGGCAAAAATTACCGTGACCTTGCTCTACAGTCTCCTCCAGGAAAAGAAAGAGCTTGGCCTGGCAACACTATGCGTGAGTGGAGGGCAGGGAATGTCCCTCGTGTTGAAAAAAACATAGGAAGGTTGCTTTAGATATATTTTCCGGAATTCTTGATAATTATGAGAAGAGGTCATCCCGATGAAGAATAAAATTTTGACTATGAAGGAAGCAGTGGAACAATATGTGCAAGATGGAGACGCGATTGTCATCGAGGGATTTACCCATCTTATATGTTTTGCTGCCGGACATGAGATCATTCGCCAAAAGAAAAAAGACCTGGTGGCCTGTCGTTTGACACCAGATTTGATCTATGATCAGTTGATAGCTGCTGGCTGCGTAAGAAAGGTCGTTTTCAGTTGGGCTGGAAACCCAGGAATAGGGCCTCTCTATGGCCTGAGAAGAGCGGTAGAAAATGACTATCCTAGAAAAGTAGAGATCGAGGAGTATACACATTTTGGCATGGTAGCGAGGTTTATAGCTGGGGCCTCTAAGCTTCCTTTCATGCATCTTAGGACTTTTTCCGGCAGTTCGCTCCTGCAGAAGAATAAAAACATTAAAACAATAAAGTGCCCTTATACAGATGAAGTCTTAACCACTGTGCCTGCCTTAAATCCTGAAGTGGCCATCATTCATGTTCAAAGAGCAGATGCTTTGGGCAATGCTCAAATTTGGGGATTGATGGGCGTTCAGAGAGAAGCTGCTTTTGCTTCCCAGCGGATCATAATCGTCGCCGAGGAATTAGTCGAGAAGGAGGTCATCCGCTCCGACCCGAACCGCACCCTTATTCCAGGCATGATAGTCAATGCGGTTGTGGTAGAGCCTTTTGGTGCCCATCCGAGTTATGCTCAAGGATACTACGATCGCGATAATCAATTTTATGTGGATTGGTACCAGGTCTCAAAGAACCGAGAATCGATGGAAAGGTATATTTCGGACTGGATCTTTGGCGTTTCTGGTCGTCGAGAATACCAAGAAAAACTTGGCCTCGATTACATCAAGAAACTTAACGCCAAAGAGCAATTCTCTGTACCGGTAAATTATGGATTCTGATAATTTTTTATGGGAGAAAATCACTCATGATGGGATCCTACACTTCTTCTGAACTCATGGTCGCCAGAGCTTCAAGAGAGCTCAAGGATGGCGAGGTTGTTTTTGTGGGCATAGGTCTTCCTAACCTTGCCTGCAACCTTGCCCGGCGTCTTCAAGCCCCGAATCTTGTCCTGATATACGAGTCCGGTGCAGTCGGGGCTGTTCCCTCTCGTTTGCCTCTTTCCATCGGCGACCCCTGCCTGGTTACAGATTCTATATCAGTCTGTTCCATGGTTGAAGTCTTCAATTATTATCTTCAAGGAGGACTGATCGATGTCGGCTTTCTGGGAGGGGCTCAAGTTGATAGATTCGGTAATATAAATTCCACGGTTATAGGCGATTATAATCACCCAAAAGTCAGACTCCCTGGAAGCGGCGGCGCTTGTGAAATATCTACTCATGCCAAGAAAATTATTATCATCTTGAAACAGAATAAAAAGACTTTTCCTGAAAAAATTGATTTTGTCACCAGCCCTGGGTTTATCAATGAACAAAACCAGAGGAATAAATATAAAATGCAGGGGAGAGGACCTGATCTTGTAATCACTGATTTTGGCGTCTACAGGTTCTCTTCAGAAAACTATACGATGTTTCTTTCCGAGATACATCCGGGTATTTCCGTAGAAGATGTTAAGGAAAATGTTTCTTGGCATATCGACATAAGCCCTGCTCTGGTATCTACAAATCCTCCTACAAAAGAAGAATTAAAAATAATCAGCGAACTCGATCCTGAACGCATCCATCTTCGCTAGCTTTTCTTTCTTTTTTCTTTTTCATTGATATTTTCCTAAACTTATTTACATATTTTTTTCCTTCATAATGATATATTTTATTTATTTTCAATTATTTATATTACTGTCGGCTTGCCGACATTTAGCTTTTTTTTGTTTATATTTTCATTTTCATTCATCTCTTTTTCATACATATGATAATATTTTTTATTTTTCTTCTTTTACTATTATGATTGTTTTATATTTATTTTATTTTTCTCTTGCATTTTATTTTTTTATTTTATATGGTACTCCCGAGCTCTTTTAGTAGAGGCAAAATTTTGATCATCGCTATTGCAAATCAAAAGGGAGGAGTAGGGAAGACCACTACGGCTCTGAATATATCCTCGGCCTTTGCTATTCTCGGAAATAGTGCTCTTTTAATAGACACTGATCCTCAAGCCCATTCTACGATTTCTTCTGTCCATGATCTGTCCCAATCAGAAAAATCTCTTTATGATGTCTTGATAGACAATAATGTTAAAATCGAAGACATTATTATCCAATCCACTGTTCCTGGTCTAGACATTGCTATATCAAAAATTGCTATGGCCAAGCTAGAGCCAGCTCTATTGGGTCAAATCGACGGACATTTTAGATTAAAAGATAATATTGAAAACATAAAGAAGAAATATGACTATATTATCATTGATACTCCGCCAACCTTAGGATTAATAACTCTTAACGCTTTGGTTGCCTCAACTCATATTCTCATACCTATTCAATCATCGTATCTTTGCCTTGAGGGAACAGACGACCTTCTAGAAACGATCGAAAAGGTGAGAAGGATCGCAAACCCAAAGCTTCAAATCATCGGCGTTCTCGTCACTCTTCACGACAGGAGAACCAACATTTCTAAAGATGCTGTTGAAAGGATAAGAAAAGTTTTTGGTAGAAAAATTTTCAAAACAATGGTCACTAAAAGCGTTAAGCTTGAAGAAAGTCCTGCCTACAAAGAATCTATATTTACCTATTCGCCTCGATCGACTGGAGCTTTACAGTATAAAAAATTAGTAGAGGAGATTATCAGACGTGGAAAAATCAAGGATAGCTAAATCAAAAAGGACTGGCTTGCCTGAATCTTTAAATATGCGCCATGATAAGCATTTTGTAGAACTTATTTCTACTCGCAGTTATGGCCCTGTTACCAGGATGATTCCTACAGAAAACATAGATCCTAATCCTCGACAAGCGAGAAGCGAATTGGGAAACATGGATGATTTAATGGCTTCCATAAAATCTAAAGGGATCTTAGAACCCATTCTTGTTAGACCTCGAGAAGACAGGTACGAAATTATAGCCGGAGAAAGGCGTTTTGTTGCAGCCAAAAGAGTTGGATTAAAGGAAATTCCTTGTATTGAGATGCAAGTAGAGGATAATGAAGCGATGGAATTGGCTCTAATTGAAAATTTACAGAGAAAGGATTTAGACGCTTTTGAAGAGGCGCATGGACTCAAAGCGCTCATAGATATTTATGGATATACACATGAACAAATTTCAAAGAAAATCGGAAAAGCAAGATCAACCATAACAGAAGTCATAAACTTGAGCAAAATACCGAAAGAAATAATGGAACTTTGTAAAAAGTACAATATAGACAGAAAAAGCACTTTAATAGAAATCGCTAAACTAAAGAACAAAGAGGATATGAAGTATCTCATAAATGAGATCGTCAGTAGAGGTCTCAAAAGAATTGATACAAGAGAATTATCAAAGAAAATAAAGGGTAAAAAGATAGCGCGACCACAATATTTTGTCTATAATTATGCACCCAAAGATAAAAAATATCGTCTAAAAGTGGAATTCAAGAAGGAAAACGTTACCAAGGAAGAGATCATTGATATTCTAGAAAGGATTATAAATAAGCTTAAATACGGTCAATAAACGATAAACATTTTTTATGAAGAAAGTAAAATTTTTATAATTTATTTATTTTCAAATATTTGTGTATTTTTTAATAATAAATTAATAAAATTTATTAGTTGACATAATATACCTTATCCGACACAATTAGTTTTTTTTTATTCTTTATTCCTCATATTAAACACAAAAATTTTTTAATAAAATCACCCGATATTTTTAATAAGTAACAAAATATAGGCAACAGAGACATTATTTTTTAAAAATAATAGATTTTTCCGATGAAAAATAAAATTTTCTATAATAAATGAGCGTTGTATTGTGTTATTCTTTTTCACTATGGTTTAAGTCAGATGGATCAAGTTTTTATTCTCAAGCTTATCCTTTCATTCTTAATCGGAGGGGCTTGGGTAACAACAGCTATTCACCTTGCCGATAAGTTCGGGACAAAAGTAGGTGGTATCATAACCGGCCTTCCTTCTACGGCCCTTCTTTCCCTTTTTTTTATAGCGTGGACCCAATCTCCGGCAGTCTCTGCCGAAGCAACAACGATCATCCCGATCATCGGTGCTGTCAACTCCCTATTTTTGCTGGTCTATATTTCTATGGTCAGAAAAAATTTTTGGATGGCTTTGGGCAGCTCGTTCCTCGTGTGGGGTGGACTTTCTCTCACCCTCGTTCTTCTGGATTTTAACGCTTTTTCGCTTTCTATCCTCATCTACGCTGTTGTAGCTTTTCTGTCGTTTTTGCATATCGAAAAGGGAATCAAGGTTAAATCAAAGCAGCTTAGCGCTGTAAAAAACACGCTGAGAACCCTGGTGTTTCGAGGATTATTCAGCGGAGGCATCATCGTTTTAGCTGTCATAATGGGGAAAATCGGAGGCCCGCTGCTAGGAGGCATGTTCGCCATGTTTCCCGCCATGTTTACAGGAACACTGCTAATCACATATTTTTCTCATGGGTCCTTGTTTTCTTCGGCAATGATGAAAGTAGCCCTACTCAGCGCTTCCAGTGTCGTTCTGTATGCCATTCTTGTCCGCTTCACTTATGTTCGCTTCGGACTATTTCTGGGTACTCTAATATCCATCGTTGTATCATTCACCTATGCTTTCATTATACATACCGTTTTGGTCAAAAGAATCTCTTGATGTCATTTTTGCTTTTTCACCAGTGAATATCGGATGTCCAAAAGCGAACGATTTTTCATAACGATCACCAAAAACGATGCAGGTCTTCTCCTTCGAATTGGAATGCTTCTTCTTCACGCTTCAGGACGAATTTCTGGAGTTCATCAGTCGATGCCGTGAGAACGATCCAAAGGATAGTGAAAAATTTAGCAGACCTTGAAAACGTAAAAAAGTTTATGGAAATTGATATGAAGAATTAGAGGGAAAGAAATGGCAATTGGAGAAACATTAAACGCCTTTATTCATAGCTGCCAGGAATTCTTCATTCGTCTTTGTCTTTGATAATTTCTCGATAAGTAATTCCATGGCTTCGACTTCGCTCAGCTGACTTAAAACTTTTCTCAAAACCCATATCCTGTTCAATTCTTTCTCATCGATAAGAAGTTCTTCTTTTCTGGTTCCAGATGTAGTTATATCAATAGCAGGGAAAAGTCTTTTATTCACGAGCCTTCGGTCCAAGTTGATTTCTAGATTACCTGTCCCTTTAAACTCTTCGAAGATGACGTCATCCATCCGGCTCCCGGTATCAACAAGAGCTGTAGCAAGAATAGTCAAGCTTCCACCTTCTTCAATTTTCCTCGCTGAACCAAAAAACTTCTTGGGCTTGTTCAAAGCATTGGCGTCAATTCCTCCAGAAAGAACTTTTCCAGAGGGAGGAATGATTGCATTGTGAGCTCGAGCTAATCTGGTTATACTGTCCAATAGAATTGTAACATCTTTTTTGATTTCCACTAGCCTTTTCGCTTTTTCCAGTACAATATTGGCGACTTGTGCATTCCTGGCAGGAGGCTCGTCAAAAGTCGAGGCTACGACTTCCGCATTGACACTTCTTTGGAAATCAGTCACTTCTTCAGGTCTTTCGGCGACTAACAGAACGATCAGGAATATCTCAGGATGATTCATTTCAATAGACTTGGCAATGGTTTTCAAAAGGGTGGTCTTTCCTGCCCGAGGTGGAGAAACGATTAGTCCTCTCTGGCCTTTGCCGATGGGTGTTAATAATTCCATTACCCTGGCATTCAGGTTTTTCGGTTTTCCGTCCTGCAGCTTTATTTTCTCGAAGGGATACAGCGGAGTGAGGCTGTCAAAATGGATATTTCTCCGTTGATCCATGATGACATCTGGATGAGTGAAATTAATAGCTTCGATCTTGATGAGAGCAAAATATTTCTCTCCATCCTTGGGGGGGCGGACGATTCCAGATACGGTATCTCCAGTACGAAGTCGGAATTTTCTGATCTGAGAAGGCGATACATAGATGTCATCCTGACTGGGCAGATAACTAAATTCTGGAGCTCTGAGGAATCCGAACCCATCATCAAGACACTCCAGGACGCCTTCAGAAAAAAGCAACCCGTTTTTCTTGGCTTGAGCCTCTAGGATCCTGAAAATAAGGTTATGCTTGTTAGAATCTTTAATCTCATCTTTGGAAACGCCAGATTCATCCGCAATTTTCAACAGGTCGGGCATTTTTCTTTCTTCAAGTTCAACTAAATTGTACTCTTTCATTTTTACCTCTCTGTATTGGTTTTAATGGAATGAATATCTTTATAAATATATTATTATCAATGAGTTATAGATGGTTCCTCGGGTCCCTCTCCCCCGTTCTTCTTCTCTGAAATCTCCGAGGAAACGACAATTTTATCCTTTTGTTTCTTCGGGGTGGAAGGAAATTTGCCTTTCAAGGCAATTTTTAATACTTCGTCCATATTCTCAACGAGATGAATCGTCATGTCTTCTTTTATTTTCTTAGGCATATCCTTTAGATCCGGTTGATTATCTAAAGGAAGAATTGATTCTTTTATCCCTGCTCGATGGGCTGCTAATAATTTCTCTTTAATGCCTCCTACAGAAAGGACCTTGCCCTTCAAGGTGATTTCCCCGCTCATGGCCACATTTTTGTTCACCGGGATTCCGCTGAGAAGAGAAATAATAGAAGTCGCAATCGTTATCCCTGCCGAAGGTCCTTCTTTAGGGGTTGCCCCCTCAGGGACATGGATATGGATATCGAAGTTTTTATGCAAGTCTTTGGAGATTCCAAGTTCGTAAATTTTTCCCTTGACATAACTGAAGGCAGCCTGAGCAGACTCCTGCATGATTTCCCCGAGATGGCCGGTCAATGTGAAATTACCTTTTCCATGGACCTTGGTCACTTCGAAAGTTAAAAGCTCGCCTCCGAATTCTGTCCAGGCCATGCCTATAGCTGCTCCAATCTCATCTCTTTTGTCCACTTCTGCTCTTCGATACTTGGGAATGCCGAGGTATTTTTCTAAATTCTTTGAGGTAACTTTATCTACATAACTCTTACCTTTATTCACGACACTCTTTACGACTTTGCGGCAGATAGAGGTTATTTCTCTCTCTATGTTTCTTACGCCTGCTTCTCGAGTGTATTCTTGAATAAGTTTAACAAAGGCCTTGTTTTCGACCTTGAGATTATGTCCCTTTAATCCATGGGCCTTCATTTGCTTGGGTAACAAGAACTTTTTAGCAATCTGGAGTTTCTCATCTTCTGTATAGCCAGGAAGGCGAATGACTTCCATCCGGTCGATCAAGGGTCTGGGGACAGGTTCAAGCATATTCGCGGTGACGATGAACATCACCTGAGAGAGGTCGAAGTCAGTATCGATGTAATGATCAAGAAAAGTGCTGTTTTGTTCAGGGTCTAAAACCTCCATCAAGGCTGCTGCCGGGTCTCCTCTAAAGTCCATACTCATTTTGTCAACTTCATCCAGCAGGAACACTGGGTTCTTCGTCCCAGCTCTTTTGACCATCTGAATGATTCTACCTGGATAAGCTCCTATGTAAGTTCTCCGGTGTCCTCTAATTTCTGCCTCATCTCTGACTCCTCCCAGAGAAAGGCGCACAAAATTCCTTCCTGTAGCCCTGGCAATAGAACGTCCCAGGGAACTCTTCCCTACTCCTGGAGGTCCGATAAAGCCCAGGATGACTCCTTTAGGATTCTTAACCAGCTGCCGTATAGAAAGATACTCCAGTATTCTTTCTTTGACTTTTTCCAGCCCATAGTGGTCTTCGTCCAGAATTCTCTCTGCCTCTTTGAGGTCTCTCTTTTCTCTTGACTTTTTGTTCCAAGGCAAGGCAATAAGCCAATCCAAATAGTTACGGCAGACCGTGGCTTCGGCAGACATCGGAGGCATGGACTCTAGTCTTTCTATTTCTTTATTCGCTTTATCTTCGGCGTCCTTTGGCATTTTAGCCTTAGTGACTTTCTCTCTTAGCTCTTCTATTTCGCTAGGCTGCTCCTCTTTTTTATAACTCACCCCAGGAGGAAGGACTTTTGTGCCAGATTCGCCAAAAGGAAATTTGGCGCGACTTGACTTGCGACCGTCCCTTCTCAATTTTGAATGAATCTTCAAGATCTCATTCTCGAGAACAAAATTAAGCCGGCGCATTCTCTCCAAGCTGTTCACAGTTTCCAGCAAGTTCTGCTTTTCTTCCAGAGGTAAATAAAGATGCGAAGCAATGATATCAGCGATTCTGTTAGGAGTATTATCCCTCAAAGCAGGGATGATGGATTCAAAACTCGTATTTTGACTGAGTTTTAAATAATCTTCAAAAAGAGTCAGCACTCTTTTCAGTAAATCTCTTATTTCTGTGTCATCGACCTCGATTTCTTTCAACTCTTTAGCCAGAACTTGATAAAAGGGATAGCTGCTGAGAAACTCTATAATCCGAGCTCTTCTTTTGCCTTCGACAACAATCTTGATGTTCTTGTTAGTCGTTTTCACTGCTCTGATGACTTTGGCGATAACACCGATAGAATAGATATCCCTTTGACTGGGATTATCCAGAGAGGCATCCATCTGAGTAGACAGGAAAACCATCTTGTTCTTTTCCATGGCCTTTTCCAACGCTTGAACTGAGGAAGGCCGTCCGATGATGAAAGGAACTAGAGTGGAAGGAAAAACGACCAGTTCCCTCAAAGGAATCAAAGGAATGCTCTTTATCACTTCAGGATAGTCACGAGGATCGTCCATGATTACGCTCCTACTGCTCTTTTTAAGGTGTCAAAACTTAATTCTTTGTCTTTGACCATAGTCTTTGTGATTTTGATATTGGCCGACTTCTTGGAGGAAGGCAAATGAAACATAATATCCAGCATCAAATCTTCAATGATGGTTCTCAGGCCTCTTGCTCCTAGTTTTTTCTCGATAGATTTCTTGGCAATTGCCATGAGAGCATCGCGGGTGAATTCCAGTTCGACACCTTCCATTTTAAAAAGTTTCTGGAATTGTTTAACGATTGCGTTCTTCGGCTTGGTGAGAATATCTATTAAATCTTTTTCGTTCAAGTCAGAAAAAGTCGCCACCACAGGAATTCGGCCTACCAGTTCTGGAATCAGACCATACTTTATCAGGTCCTGAGGCATCAAATGATCTTCTATGATATTCAAAGACTCTATTTTTTTTCTCTGCTGGTCGGATTTAAAACCCACCGCCGATTTTCCGATTCTAGAGGCCGTGATTTGATCAAGGCCGGTAAAAGCGCCTCCGCAAATAAATAGAATGTTATTCGTATCGACCGGAATGAATTCCTGATAAGGATGCTTTCGCCCTCCTTGAGGAGGAATATTGGTAACAGTCCCTTCGATTATCTTCAACAATGCCTGCTGGACTCCTTCTCCAGAAACATCTCGAGTGATAGACGGAGAGCCGCTTTTTCGACTGATTTTATCAATTTCGTCAATGTAAATTATTCCTTTTTGAGTCTTGTCTATATTTCCTTTAGCTGTCTGGAATAATTTAAGGACTACATTCTCCACGTCTTCTCCGACATAGCCAGCCTCAGTCAAAGAGGTGGCATCAGCGATGGCAAAAGGAACGCTCAGTATTTTGGCCAGCGTTTCAGCCATTAAAGTCTTTCCAGTTCCAGTGGGGCCTATGAGAAGGATATTGCTCTTGGAGAGTTCCACATCGTCGATTCTCTGATGAACATGAATGCGTTTATAGTGATTGTAGACTGCCACCGAAACTTTCTTCTTTGCTTTTTCTTGGCCAATTATGTATTCATCCAGAGCGCTTTTAATCTGCAAAGGAGTGGGAAAATCGACTTGATGCTTGCGATCATCTTCTTTTAACTTATCGGAAAGGATTATGGAGTGAGCCACTTCCACACAATTTTCACAAATATATACGCTGTCTGGGCCGGCGATCAATTTTTTAACCTGTGATTGACTGCGGCTGCAGAAAGAGCATTTGACACTGGAGCGAAAACTCTGTTGGTATCGGTCATCCATGGTTATTACTCACAAAAATTATTATGGGAATGAAATATTATTGAATTACTTTTCTGATTGTGCTCGTGTAGTAATGATCATGTCTATGATTTTATATTCTCTAGCCTGTTCAGGAGTCATGATGAAGTCCCGGTCGATATCAGCCTGGATCTTATCTCGCGGCTGGTTTGTATGTTTAATCAAAATATCATTTATGTTTTCTCTTATTCTCATGATTTCTTTGGCCTGAATGGCCACGTCGGCAGCCTGACCGTGGAATCCGCCAAATGGTTGGTGAAGAATAATCCGAGAATTGGGAAGAGAATACCGTTTGCCTGATGTCCCAGCAGCTAAGAGAACAGCTGCCATACTTGCCGCCTGTCCCACACAGATCGTGGAAACATCAGATTTGACCAGTTGCATGGTATCGTAGATGGCCAAGCCAGCAGTGATGCTTCCTCCAGGAGAGTTGATGTAAAGAGATATCTCCTTGTCCGGATTTTCAGCTTCTAGGTATAACATTTGGGCTATGATTAAATTGGCAATGCTATCATTTATTTCAGAACCGATGAAGATGATATTGTCTTTAAGAAGACGAGAATAAATATCATAAGCTCGTTCTGTTTTTCCATCTTGTTCGACAATAAAGGGAATTAATGTCATAGGAGGTCTAGTTAATTTATTATAGCTTGTTTCACCAAAAAGTCAACCGTCTTTTTAAGCAAGATTGCATTCTTCAGCTCTTCTCTCCTCCCTTCTTTGTTCAGATTATCTATAACTTGGGCCAAGGGAACACGGTTAGCCTTGGCAATGGCCTTTATTTCTTGGTCCTCTTCGTCCTCTGAAACATCAAAGCCTTCTTTTTCAGCTATCTTCCTGAGAACAAGATGATTCTTCAGGTTCTTCTCTGCCTGTTTTCTCCCTTCGTTCTTCAAGGCTTCAATTTTATCTTTATTGAGTTCTTGGCGCGGAATTTGAGCCAGACGCTGTTTCAACAAGGAGATATTCTCCTCCTCGACCAATGTCTCGGGAAGTTCTATATCTATTTTGTCGGATACTTTAGCAATAATATGTTCTGCCATCTCCCTTTTAGAGGACTCGTCTTTAGAGGCCAGAATTTCTTTTTTTATCATTTCCTTCAAATCAGCCAGGTCTTTATATTCTCCCAGCACTTTGGCAAAATCATCGTTCACTGGGGGGAGCTTTTTTTCCTTGATAGAAATAAGCTTCAAATTGTACTCAATCCTTCTGCCGGCCAGTTTATGGTTTTGATGGTTAGCATCGTAAGAGATGACAAATTGTCTCTCTTCATTCACCTTTAATCCCTTTAAGTTCTCATTCAGGAGTTTCTCATTATCAGGATGCCCGGCCAGAATAAGAACTTTTTCAGTCGGTTGCAATTTATTTGATTTCATATCTTTCCCTTTGATTTCAACGAGAGCGTAATCTCCATCCACCACTCCCCTCCCCTCAATCGGGACATATTCGGCAGCCCTTTGCTGGAGCTCTTGGAGAGAACGGTCAACATCTTCTTCGGTCACCGAGACCTCGTTCTTGGTGACGCTAATTCTTTTATAATCAGGAAGTTCAAATTCTGGCAGAATCTCGAAGGATGTTCTCAGAAATAAAGGATGACCTTCCTCAAACTTAAGGTCTTCGATGACCGGAGTGCTTATCGGATTCAGGCCGAGATCCTTAAGCTCTTTTCCCAAGGCTTTAGGGATCAAGGAATCTAGGAGTGATTTTCTGATATCAAAGAAAAACATGCGCTTCACCATATCTTTGGGAGCTTTTCCTGGTCGAAAGCCTTGGATCTTGGCGCGAGCGGTGAATTGGCTCAGTATCCTCTGGAATTCTTTTTCCACTTCTTCCTCTGGGATCTCGAGCTCAAGCTCTCTTTTGCATTGGCTGATTGTCTTTAGAGTGCTCTTGACTTTTTTTTCTGTTAAGCTTTTTTCCACCATGAAATTCTCGATTCAAGAAGGACTTGCTCTCTCCAATTCAGGATCATCGTCCTTCTTAGGAAAAAGCAATATGAATGGGCAGAGCGGGATTCGAACCCGCACTCCTTTATCAGGAACTAGGTCCTAAGCCTAGCGCGTATGCCAGTTTCGCCACCTGCCCATGGATTCCTTTATGTATTTCCTCGTGTTAATGAGCAGCATACAATATGAAACGGGTATGCCTTGGAAAGATTTGCACGAATTCAGGAATAAGAGACTTAGACTATTATTTACCATATTCAGAGGTGGATGTCAATTGTTCCCCGTTCGTGCTTGAGTCTGGAGGTTGAATATGGGGTCGCCCAAACTTAATCGCTACTTTACATGTAATTCTTTTATAATGAATAAATTATATAAATAAACCTTCCTTTATTTGTTCGCTATTTCCTTCATCGTAGGTACTTTTTTAGCTTCTGAGCAAGATCAGAATCGATGTCCACAAGCTGCTTGTATACCTCTCTGGCACTGAAGTCGTCTTTCAGGTTGAGATAACAAATAGCCAGGTTGTAATAGGCAGTCCCATAATCCGGTCTGAGCTCGATACTCTTTCTCAAGGGTTCGAGCGCCACATCAAACTTTTTCATCTGCATGTACCCGACAGCCATGTTATGCCAGGCATCAGCATTATCAGGAGTTATTTGTACAAATTTCTTAAAACTCTCTACAGCTTCTTTGTATTTTTTTAGCTTAAAATAGCTGAGTCCGATATTGAAATACGCTAAATCATAATCGGGCCTGAATTTCAAGGCCTGGTTAAAGGTGTCTATAGACTCTTGGTGTTTCTCCATCTTAGAATACATGATACCCAAATTGTAAATCGCTAACTCAGACTGAGGATTAAGCTCGACTATTTTTTTTGCTGCTTCGACGGCTTTATCATACATCCCTGCCTGATCGTACATTCGGAATATTTTCCCGTAATAAGAAGTCGCTGAGTCCGGGTCGATTTTAGTCAGGTACTCATAAGTTTCATGAGCTTTATCATACTGACCTGCTTTATCATAAGCTTCAGCCAAATTGTAGCTGATTTTGACATCCTCTGGTTTTTCTTTAGAGGCTTCTTTCAGAGATGATACTGCCTCTTCAAACTGGCCAAGTTCAAGATAGCACAATCCCAAGCGGAGATATCCATTCCAGGTTGTCTCTGGTTTCAGACTGAGATAGCTTTTGTACATCTCAGCGGCCTTGGAAAATTCCCTAAGCTCTTCATAGGCATTTCCCAATTGATAGTGAGCTTCAATATTTTTAGGATCCAGTTGTACGGCTTTTTCAAGGGGAGGTACGGCATTTTCTAGGCGGCGCATCTTTATGTAGATCATCCCTAAGCCGAAGTGAGCCTCGCTTCTTTTATCGTCTAACTGGATGACCTTTTTAAAAGTTGAAATCGCCGACTCATAACGCCTTAGCTTTTCATAAGTCGAAGCCAAGTGCATGTGAATTCCGATTTCATCGGGGCGGGCTTTGGACAATTCTTCAAGATACTGGAGGGCTTTTCCTGGTTCGTCTATGAGGGAGAAGAATTTTCCAGCTAAAAAGGCTCCTTCAAGTGAGGATAAATAATTCTCATGATCCCAGTTTTTAAAGGGAGTGGCTGGCCCCATCTTGATCAATGGTTTGACTTTGTTTACAGGGACCGTAAATTGTAAACCCCTTCCCAGAACAGTATTCAAACCCAAGACTTGTCCGTTCATGTCCAGAAGAGGGCCACCGCTCAGCCCTTCTTGAAAGGATAGAGATGGGGAAAACAGCCTCTGGTAAGGCGTAAGTTCAATCAATTCTAGGATTGTTCCTTCAGAGACCATGATTTCTTGGGATTCATTGGTTCCCAGGGCAAAAATTCTTTTTCCCATTTCTAATTCATCCGAATTTCCCAATAGGAGAGCAGGAATTTTTCCTTTGATTTTAAGAATAGCTATGTCTAGCTCCTTATCAACGGCAACGATTCCTTCCACCTTGACTTTCTTGCCTTTAAAATTCCTACCCTGGACAGAGTGGGCGTTGCTCACCAAGTGATAGTTGGTTGCAATAAGCATATTTTCTCTAACAGAAAATCCTGCTCCCCTTTTGATTTCCTCTTTATTCTCTCCGTAGGCGACCAGAGTGATGACTCCTTTTTGATTCTGGTCTAAGATTTTTAGGGCATCCTCTGTCTGCGCCTGATTCAGTAAAGGGAAAAGCAGCAACAAGAAGAAAATGACCGATATTTTTCTGCTTATCTCCATTGTCTTCTCCTTTCTTCAAAACCCAAAATGATCAAAAGAAAAAACAGTTTACCCCTTGAAAATTATTCTGTCAAATTCTCCCTCCTGATCATACGCATCCCTAAATCCGTGGAAGAACAGGTCTTAGGAATGGCGTTTATTCCAGGGAAAGTTCTGCTCTTTTTATTCTTACCATTATCTCATGCTGTTCAGCTTTCTGTTTTAAAAAATAGAACCATCCTCAATGTTTTCTTCTGATCAAACATAATTGACAAACCCTAGTGGCTTAGGTAGCCTTGGGGCATGATCGTAAAACGGCCATCTTTTTGGCTCCTTATTCTCTGCCTTATCGTTTTCTCTCTTCTTTTTCTCCTTAAAGTGAAAGACGAGATGATTGATTTCGAGGTCAACTATGAGGCAGGCCAAAGAATTAGGCAGGGAGAAACCCTTTACCGAGCCGAGGACGGGCATTATCAATTCAAGTACTCCCCATTCTCCTCTCTCTTTTATATCCCTTTGTCTTATCTTCCTTTGGATGTCGCTAAAGGTATCTGGTACTTCATAACTCTCATTTCCACAGGTTTTCTTCTCTATATTTCCCAAAGACTTTTAGTATCCTCAGCAAAAGAGGCATGGATTCTCCCGATGTTGACTTTTCTTATCTTAGCCAGGTATTTCTTGAGGGAACTCCAACTCGGACAGATAAACACCCTGATCGCTTTCCTGCTCATATTGATGATTTGGCTGCTGAACAGGGAAGAAAAGCATTCTTCTTCTTGGGGAGAAAAAAGCGCCGGGCTGACGTGGGGCTTATCCATGGCATTAAAACCCTACTCTCTCATTTTTCTTCCTTATTTTCTGATAAAGAAAAAATGGCAGGCTTTAGGCTTCGGTCTTCTTTTTCTAGCTCTTTCTCTTCTCATTCCTTCTCTTTTCTACGGGTTTAGAGGGAATTTTGTAGTGCTTAAAGAATGGCAATCCTCTCTTTCAAAATCTACTCCTCTTCTTCTGGATTCTCAGGACAACATTTCCATCATTGCCTTATTCATGAAATGGACTGCCAACCTTAAACTCTCGACTTATCTTTACGGATTCTTGCTCATCGTCCTGGCTGTTTTTCTCTTGTACATCATTCTAAAGGGCTCAAAAACGAACCAAGCTTTACTCTTAGACTGCGCCATCATCCTCGTTCTGATCCCGTTAGTATCCCCTTTAGGGTGGGACTACAATCTTCTTTTTTCTGCATTAGGAATAATGATCATACTTTACTCCTTTAATAAATATCCAAAATCTTGGAGAGCTATGCTCGCAGCCAATTTCTTGATTATCTTCTTCTCGCTTTATTCTATCCTCGGCAGAAAACTCTATGCCGGTTTTATGTCTTTATCGATAATCACTATTAACTTTACTATCGTCATCGCTGGCCTGGCGTATTTAAGACTCAAGGGACACCGTTAGACATGCCCAGCCAATCATGAAAAGAAGGCTTAAAATTCTGGTTGTCTATTTCTTTTCTTTAATAGGAATTACTCTCTGGCTGAGCATCATCTTTCTCGCTCCCTACCTTAAAAGCCTTGATTCGAGCTGGAACGTTGTTTTCTACTCCATTCTATCACCAGTCTGCCATCAAATTCCCTCCCGCTCCTTTTTCCTCCTCGGTTGTCCTTTGGCGGTTTGTGGTCGATGCCTGGGCATATACGCTGGTTTTTTTTCCGGGGTTTTGATCTATCCTTTCCTGAGAGGATTCTCCAATACGACTCTGCCCAGAGCGAAGACCTTTATCCTCTTTTCTCTTCCTATCATCCTTGATACTCTTGGCAACTTTCTAAGGATCTGGATGACTCCAAACCTACCCCGATTTTTTATCGGACTTCTGTGGGGCTTGATACTCCCTTTTTATTTCATTCCTGGCCTGACAGATTTTTTCCTCAGGCTAGGTCACAAGGAAGAGAGATAGAGCTAAAAAACCTCTTGAAATGCGAGCTTAAAACCAAATAGAATAAGGAAAATCATTCCGAAAGGAGGAGGAATGGAACAGCAGAAGCCAGGAATGTTCGTACCTGCCTTGATCGGAGGAGCGGCAGCGGGGGTACTTTCCGGGATTCCTCTGGTGAATTGTCTCTGCTGCCTCTGGATCATCGGAGGCGCGATGTTGGCCTCTTACATCCTCAGCAAGAGTTCTCCTGTGGCCCTGACTGCAGGCGATGGAGCAATCGTAGGTATCTTCACAGGAATAATCGCCGCTGTGATCGATGCCATCGTTAGCATTCCCCTGGCGGCCGTGAACCGAAAATTCATGATGGGTATCATGGAAAAGATCGGGGAATATGCCGACGAAATGCCTGCCGGATGGGAAAGTTGGCTTGAAAGCGGAGGAGATGCGGCGACCTTTTCAATGCAAATGATCGGCCTGTTGATTTCAGCTGTTGTTTTTGCTGCTCTGGGGACTCTAGGGGGAATCATCGGAATATCTCTTTTTGGGAAAAAAACGCTACCCAAAGATAAGGAAGCGACAGATGTCGTTAAAGACGCAGGTGATCGTAAATCCTGAGTCAGACCTGGGCCGCACGAAAAAAAGATGGAAACAGATTAAAGAAGCTCTACCCAGTTTTTTAAAAGAATTCAAGTATGATTTTACGGAAAAACCTCTTCAAGCGACTGAAATGACCAGAGAAGCCTTGAAAGAGGGAAACGAGTTGATCGTAGGAGTTGGTGGGGACGGAACTATGAATGAGATAGCCAATGGATTCTATGAGAACAGAAAGATGGTCAATCCTGAAGCGGCGCTGGGTATTGTTCCTTCTGGTTCTGGCTGCGACTTCAGAAAAAGTCTGAAAATACCCCTTGGACTGAAAAATTCTCTGAAAGTCATTTCAGAGGGCCCTTCTATTCGAATAGACATCGGTCGCGTGACCTTCCGGTCACTCACTGGAAAGGAGGAGCAAAGATTCTTCCTCAACGTGGCTGATTTTGGATTCGGAGGAGAAGTGGCTAAAACATTCAATCAGAGAAGGATGAGAAGAAAATCCTCTTCCTATTTAAGATGTATGCTTTCAACCATCACTAAGTATAAAAACAAGAGGTTAAAGATAAAGACTGACCGAGAGGAAATTCCAGAAGACGAATATCTCGTGGGCGCTGTGGCCAATGGAAAAATCTTTGGCAAAGGGATGAAAATCGCTCCTCAAGCCTGCCTGGATGATGGACTCTTTGACTTTGTTCTAGTGAAAGGAATGAGGCTTTTAGAATTCTTCCTCAATTGCTGGAAAGTCTACACAGGAACGCACCTCTCGCATCCCAAAATATCTGTGATGAGAAGTCAAAAGATTAAGGCTATTCCCCACAGAAATGAGAACGACATTCTCATAGAATTAGACGGAGAATTGCCAGGAAAGCTTCCGGCAACTTTTGAAATTGTACCCAAAGTTTTGCAGGTCAAGGGATACGTTTGAGGGGATACGGGGAAGACTCGCTATTTACGGTTTTCTATTTTCCCGATGGCTTGGAGACGAGGGTTGTTGGTCAGCACAAGCCTGCCCGATGAATCATAGAACCTGTAAATTCTGGTGGACCTTCCTGCAGTTCGTCCATAATAGACATTTTTCACTTTTCGGATAAAGTTTATAGTTTCTGGATAGGGGGGAACTCCTTTGTATTTTTTTACGGTCTCTGGACCAGCGTTATAGGCAGCCAAGATTAAGTCTTCTCTTCCTTTGTATATCTGCTTTAAATCTTTAAGAAATCTGACCCCTCCCTCGATATTCTCTCTAGGATCGTACAAATTTTTCACTCCGTAATCTCTGGCGGTTTCAGGCATAAGCTGCATTAATCCTTTAGCTCCCTTGTGAGAGACAGAGTGAGGATCATAATCTGATTCGACAGCAATTATAGAATGAATAAGAACCGGATCCATAGCATATTTCTGAGCAATATCGAGGATGATGTCTTTATATTTATAGTATCTTGAAGAAGAGATCCTTGAGCTGCGGTATCGAACATTTGTGGGATTATCCATGGGCTGAATGACCAGATATCCTTGTCTTTGGCTATTCTCATGAGATTTGAGTTTTTTGTGGAAAAGACTAAAGCTATCCTCAGCCTCGCAGGGCATATTCCAGGATATGATTAGAACGAGCAGGAGTGAAACAAGATAGAAAGGATGGATAAAAATGATCTCCTTTTTTTTCCTTCTGTAAACCATCTAGAGAGCTTTTAGAATATATCTTCTTCTGCGCAATTATTCAATCCTCTTTTGGGATGAATTTGCCTGCCATTTTTTCACCCTAAAAGGCTAATTTCGCAAGGTTTTCATCCACTAGAGCATTTTTTTGACTACGGAAAAGCTTTGCTCGATGACTTTATCGAGAAGCTCTGTTTTTGTTCCTCCGGCCTGAGCAAAATCTGACCGCCCGCCTCCTCCTCCGTCAAAGAATTGAGCCAGCTCTTGTACGAGCTCATCAGCTTTTATGCGTTTGGTTAAGTCTTTGGTTATAGAGGCAACCAGATAAATCTTCTTCTCGTAAGTCGTCCCCAGAATAACAATCCCTGAACCGAGCTTTTGCTTGAGAGAATCAGCCATTTCCCTGAGTTCTAAGTTATTCAAACCCTCCATCTTCTGAGAGAGCACGGCGACTCCTTTGATTTCTCTGGCCTGTTCCGGCGTGTGTTCATATTTCTGCTTAGCTAGTTTTTTTCTCAGATCTTTGTTTTCTTTCTCTTTTTCCTTCAATGAATCCATGAGCTTCTCTAGCTGAGAGAGGACTTCTTTTCGGGAAGAATTCAGAGCGTGTTGAACCTGATCGATGACTTCTTCAGATTTTTCTATGTATTCCAGGGCTTGTTCTCCGGTAAAAGCGTCGATCCTTCTCATCCCCGCGGCAATACTGCCTTCAGATATGATTTTAAACAAGCCAATCTTGCCTGTTGAGGACACATGAACCCCTCCACAAAGTTCTTTACTAAATTCGCTGATCGATATCATGTTCACCTTCTCTCCATATTTTTCTTCAAATATGGCTATGGCTCCTTGGTTTAGGCCTTCTTCTAAAGTCGTGCGGCTTGTGCTGACGGGTATATTTTCTCGTATTTTTTCATTTACTAAGAATTCTATTTTGCGAATTTCTTCCTTCGACAAGGGGGAAAAATGAGTAAAGTCAAACCTGAGATGGGAGGGAGCAACAAGAGAACCAGCTTGTTTGACATGGTCGCCTAAAACCTGCCTTAAAGCGGCATGGAGCAGATGAGTTGCCGTATGGTTGTTGCTTATGGCTCTCCGTCTGGGCACATCTACAGAAGCCTCGACTTTATCTCCTTGTTTGATTTTACCGGCGATAACCTTGATCTTATGAGAGATTATATCCGGGATAGGCAGGTAAGTGTCTTCCACAAGGGCTGAAAAGCGGGGATTTTTCAACAGCCCTTTATCGCCAACCTGGCCGCCTGCTTCGGCATAGAAAGGAGTCAGGTCAAGCACAACCTCTCCTGACTCATCTTTATCAAGCTCATTGACTTTCTTTCCATCCTTTAGAATAGCGAGGACTTTAGCCTCTGAAGCCAGGTTTTTCTCATAACCCACAAATCGAACGCTCAATCCTTTGAGCTTTTCATAAGCCATCCTCTCTTTTTCTCTGGCATCTCCTTTCCAGGATAGCCGAGCTTTCTTTCGCTGCTTCTCTAACTCTTGGCGAAAACCATCCATATCGACTGCAATGCCCCTCTCTTCTGCCAACTCTTGGCTCAAATCTAACGGAAAACCAAAGGTATCATACAATTTGAATATTTTTGATCCTGGCAAAATCTTCTTGCCTTTCTTCTCAACGTCTTCCAGGTATTGGTAAAGATAACGAAGTCCAGAAGATAGGGTGAGAGAGAAACGCTCTTCTTCAGAGAGGCAAACTTTGGAAATGTAGTTTCCTAAGGAGAGAAGTTCTGGATAGGCATCTTTCATGACATCGCTTACTATGCCCACAAGTTTGAAGAGGAAGGGTTCTTCTATTCCAATTAAATTGCCGTGGCGGAAGGCACGGCGGATAAGCCTTCTTAAGACATACCCACGGCCTTCATTGGAGGGCATGATGCCATCAGCAATCAAAAATGAAATTGCTCTTATATGATCAGCAATAATTCTTACGGAAACATCTCCTTCGTCTTGAGAAGGATACTCCCTTGAGGCGAGTTCGGACACGGATTCTATTAACGGCCAGAAAAGGTCTGTCTCAAAATTGCTTTTTTTTCCTTGAAGGACGGCTGCTGTCCTCTCCAGTCCCATTCCTGTGTCAATCGAGGGCGAAGGCAAAGGATGCTGTTCGCCTTTCTCGTCTTGGTAATACTGCATAAAAACCAAATTCCACAGCTCCATGAAACGTTCACTGCCTTTTTCAATCAAGAGATAAGGGTCTCCGACTTCAACCTCAGAACCCAAATCATAATGGATTTCAGAACAGGGTCCGCAGGGTCCTGTCTCACCCATAGCCCAATAGTTATCCTTTTTGCCAAAACGAAAGATCTTCTCTGGCGGGAGCCCGATAGCCTTATTCCAAACTCGGAAGGCTTCCTCATCCTCCTCATAGACAGTTGCATAAACTCGATCTTTTTGAAGGCCGAAAACATCGATCACCAATTCCCAAGCAAACTGAACGGCTTTTTCCTTGAAATAGTCACCGAAGGAAAAATTTCCCAACATTTCAAAAAAAGTATGATGCTTTTTTGTCTTCCCCACCTGCTCTAGATCGTTATGCTTGCCGCTGACCCGCATGCATTTTTGGACTGAAGCAGCCCTCCTGTAACTCCTCTTTTCAAGCCCTAAAAAGACATTCTTGAATTGATTCATTCCTGCATTGGTAAAAAGCAGGGTGGGGTCATCTTTAGGGAGAAGAGAAGAACTCTGGATGATCTTATGATTTTTCTTGGCGAAATAGTCTAGGAATGATTCTCTGATTTGCTGGGCTTCCATCTCATCTTCTTTTATTTTTCAAGTTTGCTGGGGTCGATTTTTTTTGTTTCTCGATCATACTCTCCCATCTTCTTTTCCATATCTTCTTTGGCCACATCTGCAGAAGACTGGATGCCCATCACTCTCAGCTTGAAATTCTCAGGAGAAGAGGACCATCTCATTCCTTCTTCGAAGGAGATATATTCTTTCTTGTAGAGCGCGTAAATCGATTGATCAAAACTCTGCATTCCATACTGAGAAACACCAGCTGCAATAGCATCTCTTATCAGCGGCATCCTTTCTTTTTCTCGAACACACCCTTGTATATAAGGAGTGTTGACCATCACCTCGACTGCAGGGACCCTCCCCTTCCCGTCTTGCCTTGGAATAAGCCTCATAGATATCACGGCTTTCAATATTGAACTCAGCTGGAGTCTTATTTGCTTTTGGTAGTGCGGAGGGAACACAGTGACGATTCGATCAACAGTTTCTGGGGCATCTAGAGTATGGAGAGTACTCAAAACCAGGTGTCCAGTTTCAGCGGCCAGGATAGCCGTCTCTATGGTGTCGATTCTTCTCATCTCTCCCACCAGGATGATATCCGGGTCTTCCCGGAGCGCACTGATCAATCCGCTCGAATAGCTCTTCACATCCACTCCGACTTCTCTCTGGGTTATGATACTCGATTTATCTCGGTGGATGAATTCGATAGGGTCCTCAATGGTGATAATGTTTTCTCTCCGGTGAGCATTGATGTGGTCGATCATGGAGGCCAGAGTAGTTGTTTTTCCGCTTCCCGTAGTCCCGGTGACCAAGACTAATCCTCTTTTTTCTAGGGATACCTTCTCCAGAATTTCAGGCAATAGCAGCTGACCGATAGTTTTTATCTCCAAGGGAATGATTCTTAGCACAATGCTCAGGTGTTCTTGCTGGTAATAAATATTGACTCTGAATCGGCCAAAATCGGGCAGGCTGTAGGCAAAATCAACATCAAGCTCCTTTTCCAGCTTGGCTTTTTGATGTTCTGTCATAAGCTGATCGGCTAATTTTATAACATTTTCGGAGGTGAGTTTTTCCAGTCCAGCTAAAGGTGCCAGTTCTCCATAGACTCTTACCATAGGGAAATTTCCGACTTTCAAATGAAGGTCAGAAGCATCCTTTTCAATCGCTATTTTTAATAAATTGTCTATTTCCATGATGCCGCTCCTTAGATAAATATAAGCCAATCATGTTTATCTTCTCTCTCGCCCTTGATATAGGCGAAATATTCATCCTGGACTTTCTTAGTAACCGGACCTCTCTTCCCTTCTCCGATAGGGATCCTATCCACTGACCGGATAGGTGTGATTTCGGCTGCTGAGCCTGTAAAAAAGACTTCATCGGCCATATAAAGCATTTCCCGCGGGATTGTTTCCTCGATCACAGGGATGCCTAGGTCTCCGGCCAGCTTAAATACCGTATCTCTCGTTATTCCAGGCAAGATTGACGAAGAGAGAGGAGGAGTGTGAATTGTCTCATCTATAATGATAAAAACATTCTCTCCGCTGCCCTCGCTGATATGACCCCGCACATTCAGCGCTATTCCTTCCACATAGCCATCTTTCAAAGCTTCCATTTTTATAAGCTGAGAATTCATGTAATTGGCTCCAGATTTGGCTAAAGCAGGGAAAGTATTGGGAGCCATCCTCTGCCAGGAAGAGATCTTGACGTCAACACCTTTCTCTAGAGCTCCTTCGCCCAGATACTGCCCCCATTCCCATACAAGGATCGCACAGTCAATAGGATTAGGAAAGGGATCAACACCCAGAGTCCCGTATCCTCTATAGACTATGGGCCTGATATAACCAGCCTTAAGATTATTGGCTTTAATGGTTTCGATGACAGCTTGATTGAATTCCTCCTGAGTGTAAGGAATTTCCATCCGGTACATTTTACAGGAATTATAAAGCCTCTTGGTGTGAGCTTTAAGCCGGAAAATCACCGGCCCTTTTGGAGTATGATAGAATCGAAATCCCTCGAAAAGACAACTTCCGTAGTGGATCACGTGTGAGGCAACATGAATGTTTGCCTCCTTCCAGGGGACGAGATTTCCGTTCATCCACACCTTTCCCTCTTCATTGAAAGGACTCATTCATCACTCCTTCAAAATTATTCCCTTGAATGACAAAGGAAGTTTTCAGCTGAGATTATTATTGGAACTGGTCTTCATCTTAGCTCAATCCCTTTGTTAAGTCAACCGAACTCCGATTTTATCCTGGTCAATCTATTAGGCAAATTCCCCACAATGGGGGCAGCTTTTCGCCTTAAACGGCAGAGGCTTCCGACAGTTCCAGCATAGATCTGCTTTGCTCCTCTCCCTGGCTTTTATTCTCCCTAGAATATCTTCGATCTCTGATTTGGTGGGACCTCTATCCTTGAAATCAGAGAGGCGTTTCACAATCTCTGCAGCTTTCTGGAACCTATCTTCGATCTTGGTGGCCAAGCATTTCATGATTATCTTATCAATTTCTTTGGGGATCAGGCTGTTTTTCATCCGGGGAGGAGTGATTTTTCCTTTTTTTGCCTTTTCCAGAATTTTAAAAGGGTCGGGATCAAATATAGGGGGTCTCCCCAAGAGCATTTCGTAAAAAATACAGCCAATAGAGTAGATATCAGAAATAAACGTCGCTTTTCCCAAGAATTGTTCTGGCGCCATGTAAGGAGGAGAGCCTATTCTTGTCGAGGCGTAAGGAACATTGCTCATCCAAACAGAGGTCCCGAAATCTGTAATTTTTACGGTTCCATCCTCAGAGATAATGATGTTCGACGGCCTGAGATCCCTATGGACAATCTTATTTTTGTGGGCGTGATCGACGCCACAAGCCACCTGTTTAATGTAGTCTACAGCGCTTTCAAAATCCAACAATTTTTTTCTTTCTAGGATTTTTTCTAGAGTCTTGCCTTTCACGTACTCCATCACCATGAAGAAGACTCTGTTCTCTTTTTCGGCTGAGATCATGCGGACGATATTGGGATGATTTAAGGCAGCCTGGAGGCGTGGTTCTTTCAGGAGTTTAAAAAGATCAATAGATTGCTTGTGGGGGACTTTAATGGCGATTTTCGTGTTGAGCCAAGTGTCCTTGGCTAAGAAAACAGAGCCGAAACCTCCACTCCCTAGAGCTCTTATTATCTCGTACTTGCCGACTTTTTGTCCTTGAAGAAACATATCACAGAATCCAAAAATGAGAGATTAAGGCTAGGGCACATATGGCGGCTGTTTCTGTCCTGAGAATATTTTTTCCCAGGCTGACAGCTTCAAAGCCATTGGCGAGAATAAAATCCTCTTCTTCTCTTGTCCACCCTCCTTCAGGACCGATCAGAATCATTATCGAAGAGGGGGGTCTCTTCCTGAACGATTTTCCAGTTTGGGTTAAGATATCTCTAAAATATTTTCCTCGGTTTTCACTCAGGAGCAGTTTCAATCTTGCCTGCCTCTCTTTGATCAGCTTCTTTAAATCCATGGGAGGGGAAATGGTGGGCACCCAAGGATTTCCCGATTGTTTAACAGCCTCACGGGCTATTCTTTCCCACCTCCCGAGCTTGCTCTCGATTTTCTCTTCGATTTTCACTACTGAACGAGAAGTCATCAAGGGAATGAAACGCGCTATGCCCAGCTCAGCGGATTTCTGAATGATGAATTCCATGTTTTTTGATTTGACTAAGGATTGCGCCAGGGTGATCTCTGTGTCTATTTTTTTTCTCCCTTTTTCCTTGAGAATGAAGAGCTTTGTTTTTTCCTTTTCAACTTCTTCTACTCGGGCTAGGTAACTTCTTCCAGATCCATCGATAAGCCAGATTTCTTCTTTAAGCTGAATTCTCGACACCCGACTCAGATGATGATGCTCCTCTCCTTCTAGGAATACGTACGGAGATTGAGTATCGACTTCGCTTATGTAGAAACGATTAGAAGTCAAGTCTTACTCTAAGGGTCAGTCTTTCTTCACTTGCTTAACAACGCTTTTATCCACTGAGTCCAGAATATCACCTCGGGATTGGCCAAATTTCCTTAATAATTCCTTTTGATTCTTCGTTAAATTCTGGGGAGTTTCCACTTTAATCCTGACGAATAAATCACCTTTTCCGTTACGGTGAAAACTTCTCACTCCTTTCCCTTTTAGGCGTAAGACATCTCCTGACTGAGTTCCAGGGGGGATCTTCAGAATCTCGCTCGTTTCCAGGGTCGGAATTTCCACCTTCCCACCTAGAGAGGCCTGGGGGAAAGAAAGAGATATTTGACAATAAAGATGGCCATCTTCCCTCTCAAAAAAATTATGCTTTTTAAGATGAACCAGAATATAGAGGTCTCCTCTAGAAGCACCTGCATCTCCAGCCTCTCCCTCTCCGGCGACTCTTAACCTGGAACCGTCGTCGATTCCCGCTGGAATGTTAACATTTAAGATTCTCTTTACTTTTTTCTTTCCGGAACCATAACATTCTTTACAGGGGGAAGTAATAATTTCCCCTCTTCCCCGGCAATGGGTGCAAGTTCTTGATAGCGTAAAAAAGCCCTGATCATAGCGGACTTGTCCAGTCCCTTGGCAATGGTGACAACTTGATTTTTTAGTCCCCGGAGACATCCCAGAACCATGACAGATAGCACAGGATTCAGAACGACTCAATTTGATTTCTTTCTCGGTTCCAAAAGCAGCTTCTTCTAAAGTTATCTCGAGCTCTAAACTAAGATCTCGCCCTCTCTGCGGATAATATCTTCTTCGCGCGCCTCTTGTTCCAAAAAAATCTCCAAAACTGAAACCAAAGAAATCTCCAAGGATATCCTCGAAATCTCTGAAAATTGAGGAATCGAATCCCGTGAACCCGGTGAACCCTTCCCCGCGCAATCCTTCGTGGCCATACCGGTCATAGATGGATCGTTTCTCAGGATCGATCAAAACACTGTAAGCCTCTGCCCCCTCCTTGAATTTATCTTCTGCTTCCTTATTCCCAGGATTCCTATCAGGATGGAACTTTAGGGCCAATTTTCGGTAGGCTTTTTTTATCTCTTCCGAGGAAGCTTCTCGAAATATCCCCAAGATTTCATAATAATCTCTCTTATTCATCGCCACCTTCTTCTGGCGTAAAGGGTTCCGCGCTCTCGGAGATAGTTGAGATCAAATCAACCAACTTCTTTATTTCTTTCATGGAGACTTCCAGTTTCTCTAAGTCATCAGTCTCCAGGATCTCCCCCCTCTTATTTATTATCTTTTTGATATCTTCTTGGTGCAAGAAGGAAACCTTTTCTTCGTCTCTATAGAAAAATGTTTCCAGAGAATCGATCATCTTCTTTATTTCTCCTCTTGCCTGCTCTGCTTGAATTTTCTTTCTATCCGCATGCTCATATTTTTCAGCTTCCTGGATGATTCTTTCTATTTCTTCTTCTGCTAAACCTGAAGAAGGATTGACTTCAATCTTCTGTTCCTTTCCTGTGCCTGTATCTAGAGCCGAAACTTTTGTTATCCCATCAGCGTCTATTTCAAAAGTCACATCGATTTGAGGCAGGCCCGCTGGCGCAGGTTCGATTCCGACCAAATCAAACATCCCTAATGATCGATTCTCAGTAGCAACCTCTCTCTCCCCCTGGAGAACGTGTATCCTGACTGTACTCTGATTGTGTTCTACCGTTGTGAAAGGTATTGTCTTTTTAGTGGGAATAGTCGTGTTTCTCTCTATAATTTTCACGAAGCTGCTATGTTCAGCCTCGATTCCCAAAGAAAGAGGAGTGACATCCAGAAGGACAATATCCTTCATTTCTCCCATGATAATCCCAGATTGAATGGCAGCCCCAGCTGCGACGGCTTCATCCGGATTAGGAGATTTAACGGGGTCTTTTCCGAAAAACTCAGCCATCACCTTGCTTATCAAAGGCATCTGAGCTTGCCCTCCGACAAGGATGGTCTCACCAATATCTTTTGGCTCCAACTTGGCATCCCTAAGAGCCTGTCTCACATAAGGAATGGATTCCTTAACCAGATCATCGGTCAATTCTTCTAGCTTATCTCGAGTCAATTTTTTCCGGAGGTGCTTTGCTCCTCCTCCTGGTTCAGAAGAGACAAAGGGAAGGTTAATCTCGGTCTCCATAGCGAAGGAAAGTTCGCGTTTTGCCTTTTCAGCGGCCTCTTTTATTCTCTGGAGGGCAAATTTATCCAGTGATAAATCAATGCTATGCTCTTTCTTGAATTCATCCAAAAGCCAATCTAGAATGCGGTTATCAAAGTCTTCTCCTCCGAGATAGGTGTTCCCGTTAGTCGCTAAGACATTGAACACACCGTCGTAAACCTCAAGTACAGTGATATCAAAGGTGCCTCCCCCCATATCATAGATCGCGAGCTTGACATTTTTTCTGTCAAGCAAGCCATGGGATAAACTCGCAGCAGTAGGTTCATTAATCACTCTCAGGACATTCAGCCCCGCAATCCTAGCCGCATCCTTTGTTGCCTGCCTCTGGGTATCATCAAAATGAGCGGGGACCGTGATTATGGCATCTTCTATTTTTTCTCCGTAATGCTCCTCAGCACTTTCTTTGAGATAAGATAAAATCATCGCAGAGATTTCTTGAGGGCTGATCTTTTTTGACTCGACCACAACCACCACATCGCCGTTGGGAGCCTCGCCAATCTGGTAAGTCATTTTATGTTTAGCTTTTTTTATTTCTTCAGAATTGAATTTCTTCCCTATCAGTCTTTTTACGGCATAAATTGTGCTCTCGGGATTAGTGACTGCCTGTCTTAGAGCTAAATTTCCGACCAATATCTCTCCTGCAGAAGTGAAAGAAACAACTGAAGGAGTTGTGGATAACCCTTCCTTATTGGGAATGATCTGAGGTTGCGACCCTTCAAGACAGGCTATACAAGAAAAGGTCGTGCCTAAATCAATTCCTATCGCTCGCCCCATACTCATTCTCCTTTCTTAGGCACAATAACCTTGACTAGGGCAGGACGAATGAGCCTCTCGTGGAGAGAATAGCCTTTCTGATACTCTTCTCCGATCACAGGTTCTTCGACTTCCTCTGATTCTTCGGTGACAAAGGCCTGGTGCAAGTTAGGATCAAATTTCTTGTCGTGGAGTTCGATGGGTCTTAATCCTTTTTTCACTAACAAATCCATATACTGTTTATGGATAAGCCTCATTCCTTCACGGAAACTCTTCCCATTCTCATCGCCTTCACTTTCTAAAGCTCGTTCGAAATTGTCCAGAACAACTAGGAGTTCCTTCATAAACTCGCTGAGGGCGTATTGATAGTGATCCTCTTTTTCCTTTTCTACCCTTTTCCTCAAGTTATCCATCTCGGCTGCCAGCCTCAAATATTTGTCTTTTGATTCTTCTTGTTCTTTTTTGAAAAGTTTAATCTCCTTTTCCTTCTTGGAAAGCTTGCTCTTTAGAGTCTTAATCTCCTGGCTGATGTCTTTTCCAGCCTGGCTTCTGTCTTTCCTGGCTTGGGAATCATCTTTGTTTCCTGCAGACATCTTTCCTCCTTACAGATTAGGGCTTATCGTACGACTCAATTTTTTGGCTACATAGTCGACCAGGGGAATGATTTCTTTATAAGGAATTCTTTTGGGTCCTATAATACCTAGTGAACCCAAGATTTGATCATCATACCCGTAATGGGAAAGAATGAGTGAACAATCCGAAATGTCAGGCATACTCAGCTCAGAACCAATCAAGACTTTCACTCGATCTAGGCTTATAAAATCAGAGAGAAGCCTAGCCAACTTAGCTTTTTCTTCAAAGTTTTGGAATAAATGTCTCAGCCTTTCCATATCAAAGAGCTCAGGTTTTTCCAGAAGTTTCGCTGTACCCTGCAAGAAAATTTCGCTTTGCTGTTCTTCTTGATGTATGTAAGCTTTGACCAAAGAAATGAGTTTATTTATGATTCTCTCGTATTTCATTCGATACTGGGGAAGCTCTTTCACGAGATAACTACGTATAAAAAGAAGATTTTTTCCCTGAAAGCCCTGATTAATATATTGGGAAGCTCTATCAAGTTCCGTTTGAGTGAAGTATTCATGGGTTTCGACAATCTCGGTCAGGACGAGATTAAAATCTGTGATAAGAATGATCATCACTTTTTCTTCAGATATTTTTATGAACCGGAGGTGATTGAAATTGATCTTTGAAATCCGAGGAGAAAGGACAAAACCCATATTATCTGAATACTCTGCCAAAATCTTAGAGACTTGGTTGAGGAGCGAATTCAAATCTCCTTTCTTCATAGCAAAATCTTCATCCAGAAGTCTGACCTTCCTCTCGGGTAGAATAGCTTCTTCGAACAAGCTATTGACATAGAATCTTAAACATTTATCTGTAGGAACCCGCCCGGCAGATGTATAGGGTTGGGAAAGGAAGCCGTGCTTTTCCAATTTAGCCATTATGTTCCTGACTGTGGCTGGTGATACGGAAAGTCGCTTTTTCTGGGCTATGAGGCCAGAGCTGACTGGTTTACCGACCTTAAGGAAGCTTTCGGCTATTAACTTTAAAATTTCTTTATCCTTTTCTCGCAAAGCCAGATTCTGCATAGAAAAATCCTCATGAAAATTTATAGCATTAATCCCCAAAAATTGTCAATCATCCCTAAAGGCTAGTCTTTGGCGGCGAAGCAATATATTCGTCCTTGGAGTCTAGTACGCGAGAAAGAACATTGGGTGCCGTGTTTATCCCTTGGCTGGATGCAAAATGGCACTTTTATGGGAAAAAAAGACAAAGATCAGAAATTATTCAAAGAATGAATAACTGGCCGGCCGAGCTTCAGCTTATTACCAAGCCCGCATACCCCACAACTTGTGAGTAATCACCCGAAATATCCCCTGAGGTTTGGTATTTTATCAGCTTTGCTTTCTTGGCACCTAATTCCTTAGAAGCTATCAGGGCGGAAGTCGTGGGTTGGAATCCGCACATACTAATATCTTCTCTCAGGACCGTATCATAGAGTCCTCTAGGATCAAGTTTCAAAACTTTATCAATCGCCAAGAAATCCTTTCTTTCCGCTGTTTTTTGGCTCACATAATGACTCATATCTGTGCTAGCTACGACTAAGACTTCTTTCTTAAAGTCCAGTATGCTTCGAGAGACTGCTTCAGCCAATTCCTCTAATTCCTCATAAGAAACATCATAAGAGAGGCAGATGGGAACTATAGAAATCTCTTTCTTGAAATACTGGATAAAAGGGAGTTGGACTTCGAGAGAATGTTCTTCTGAATGGGCTCTTTCATCTTCGACAATGAGTGACGAATGACTCATTATGAGGGATGCCAATTCTGAGTCCAGAGGAACATCCCCCAAGGGAGTCTCCCAGATCCCTTCTTTCATAACAGCAAATCGAGAACTCATGCCTCTATGGCTCGGCCCCAGGATGACATAGGTGTCGGGAAGAATGACAGCTGAGAACAAGGCACCAGCAACTGGTCCAGAATAAACGAATCCTGCATGGGGTGAAACAACGGAAATTGCCTTCTTTCTTTTTTTCTCGAGTTCGGTCATCCCTCTGATCATCTCTGAAAGTACATCCTCTTGACCTGGGTAGAAATACCCCGCCACCGCCGGTTTTCTCTTCACTTTTCCCTCCTTAGATTATAAATAGGCTTCCCTGCCTGTTTTGTCAATCCTTTATCATGAGGTGCTCAGCTGGGAAAGGCCAAAATCCAAGGTATCAATTGCAGAGGGTCAGCTCTTATTTTGGTTGAAGGCTTTAATCACTTAATTCTTCGCTTGTTTCTTTGAAGGCAATCTCCTGTCCTTTGAGTTCCTGGAGAATAGGCTCATAGATACCAGGAATGACAGGTATATGGACTCCAGTTGCTTTTATTTTTCCCTCCAGAATAAGCCTGGTGCCGATGGCTGCGGGCAAGCCGACTGTCCGGGCCATCGATGTGTCACCCTCCGGAATCCCAAAATCAATCAGAGTCGAAGTGATTTTCTCCTTTTTCTTCCCTTCATAAGAGGCAACGAAAGTGTGCTGGAGAATGATCATATCCCTCTCCCCTTTCTCATACTGGAGCTTTTCTTGCATTCGAGCAGCAATGATATCCAAGGCCGAACCCCTTTCTAGAGGAAGGGGATCATCACTAAGCAGTCCCAGCCATTCCAATCGTTCGATAATATCCGAGCTCTCTTCAATGCCTAAATAAGAGCTCAAGGCTTTCTTGATATCCTCGGGAGGATTTTTCATGAGATACCTTAGGAATTCTTGGTAAGAAAGCCCTTTCCAATCTTTTTCCTCATCATCGAGAAGCCCGAGTTCGATCATTTTTTTCATGGTTCTGCACCATCCTAGATTCCTGAGCGTTCCTCTGAGCATGGTTTGAGTTTGTGGAATTCCATAAGTCTCGATATAAGGAAGAGAATTGCGGTTGGGATAAGCCTCGAAATCCCCTAAACCTTCAATTTTGATGACAGAATAATTATCAAAAAGATTCTCAGCCGGAATGAGCACCTCCTGATCATCCTTAAGATATTGAGCTGAGTTTTTCCCGGCCAGCAACACGCCAATGGGGCTCCAAGAGAATTTATACCCAAAGGGATTGGTGTTAGCTTCAGGAGCCGGCAACCCCCCACAAAAGGAAGTAAAGCTTTCTATGGTTCCTCCTTTTTCTTCGACCTCATGAATGATTCTCATGGCTTCCATATGGTCGATACCCGGGTCTAACCCTATCTCGTTAAGGATCAAAATACCTGCTCTTTTTGCCTCCTCATTAAGCTTCTTCATGTCTTCACTTACATAGGAAGTTGTGACCATGTTTTTTCCATAGGCAATGCAGTATTCGGCGACCTTAGGATGGAAAGCATAAGGCACCATGCTGATAACAGTATCTGCCTTTGCGATTTCCTCTTTCAAGCCCTCTTCATTCTTGAGGTTCAGCTCCTGTGCCTTTCCGCGAGGATGATTATCAATAAGTTTCACAGCCTTGGAAACGGTTCGACTGGCCACTTCAACTTCTGTATCTGGCTGGTCGAGAAGGTATCTGACTAGAGGCCTGGCCACCAATCCAGCACCTAGGATTAATACTTTGTTCATCATGTACTCCTTTCTTTATGATCTTAAATAAACTTTTTCATGTATGAATAATCGGGAGTGAATTCGCCTTTATAGAGTATGACAGCCTTCTTGATAGAATCTGGAAGACCGCATTCAGTAAAATCACGGCTAAAATCAGCCGTAACTAGGCCTGGTATGAGATGTTTGAGCGCCTGGCTGAAGGATATTGAAGATTCAAGGGAGATTTCTGCCGGCAAATTGTCTACAGCCATAATAACGGGTCCTCTTCCCTCAAAACCGTCCTTAGCCTCTTCCTGCAGCGGATCATAAATGAAAACAGGATTATCGGGGCTAGTGGCTTTGACCGAGCATTCTACAGAACCTTCGATGTCACACGAGATGTCCCCGATGACTTTGAGCCTAGGCAAGGAATTCGTACCATAGAGTTCCTTCAAGGATTTTTTGGTCACGAACCTCGGATATTTTGGCTCCCAGTAAATGCAGTTCACTAATACAGTCAAATACGGTAGATAGGACTCAAAGACCGGCTTATACTTCTGCGGATTCTGGTAGTAATCCTGAAGGTCAAACCTTTCGCCGGAGGAAATAGGAACCACCATATGTTCTTCTTTGAAGACCATTTTGTATATTTTATGGGCTGAATAATTCTTGTCTCTGTAAAAAGCATTAATCTTTCGAGGGGCTACCTCCTCGAAGGGCAAAAGATCAAAAATCTCTTGAGCCCCTTGAGAAACATTTCCATATCCTGCAAAACCGCAGATTAAGGGAGTCAAAGTCGAGTCCAGGCCCTCCTGGTCAATCTTTAAGCCCACTTTCGCTATCTCTTCTTTAGCTTCGATAAGGCTTTGATATTCGAAGGCCTGTTTGATCCGAGAAAAAGGATTTTCCGTCTTCTCCCAGTTAAGCCTCTGTCCCAAAGCCCAGAGAGTATCAATCATTCCCGCCAGTCCGGCGTGTTTGCCAAACAATACCAGTCGGAATCCCTGCTCATCGATGATTTTCTCATAATCAATCAGGGTGCATCTCTGCTCTATCATTCTTTTCAGCATAGGCATATTGTGCGTTTGCCCCTTAGTCGTATGGGAAAAAAATAAGTAGACTTTTTCTTTCCTGAAAAAATCCAGGGGGATCTCTTTCACAGCTAAGATGATTGAGCATCGAGAGAGATCCTCGGCGATTCTTGCTCCCTCATTTACGTAATCCTCATCAGGGAAGATGCGAATCGCGGAAGGCTGAAGCCAGATCTCCAAAGCATGCTGGTGGATCAATTCTCTGACATGGGTCGGGACAATGGGGACTCTCCTTTCCCAAGGATTTTTATCCTCGCGCCGGATTCCGATTCGGACATTCATATCTCATCTTCTCAATGGATCGGGGAAAAATTATGACATAATCCTCTAATCGGGTCAAATTGAGGCCAGACTATCCCCTCCGGGTTCGACCTAGCGGTTTGGGGTCAGGTCTTAAATTTTAGTATTTTTTTTAAAAAATACATGATTTAGAAATCAGAATGTTGAAAGTCAAGACCTGACCCCTTTCTTCTGTGAACGGATCTTATGATTTTTCAGTTGACTCAGATTAGCTTTATTTTTAATAATAGCTTCTCATGATCAGATTTTTTAACACCTTAAGCAGAAAACTAGAACCGTTCAGGCCTCTAGATCCTGGAAAGGTCAAGCTCTATACCTGTGGCCCGACCGTCTATGATTATGCACATATCGGCAATTTTCGGGCCTACATCTTTGAAGACCTCCTGAAAAGATTCCTCAAGTTTATGGATTACGAAGTGATCCAGGTGATGAACATCACTGATGTAGATGACAAAACCATAAAGGGCGCCCAATCCGAAGGCCTCGAACTCGAAGATTATACTAAGAAATACATTCAGGCTTTCTTCGAAGACCTCGAGAGCCTGAATATTGACAAGGCCGACTATTATCCGCGCGCTACCGAACATATCCTGGATATGGCCAAAATGATCACAGGCCTTATGAACAAGGGATTTGCTTACCGCCAGGATGGCTCTATCTACTTCAGGATTTCTAAATTCCCGAATTATGGGCGTCTCTCCGGGATGGACCTGGCCAAGCTTAAGCCGGGCCAAAGAACCGAAGCGGACGAATACGAAAAAGAGAGTGTTCAGGATTTTGCTCTCTGGAAAACTAAAAAAGAAGGTGAACCTTTCTGGGAAACAGATATTGGAGCAGGCCGGCCCGGTTGGCACATCGAGTGTTCGGTAATGAGTAGCAAATATTTAGGTCAGACCTTTGACATTCACTGCGGAGGAGTAGATAACATTTTTCCGCACCATGAGAATGAAATTGCTCAATCTGAAGCTTACAGCGGCAAAAAATTCGTGAATTATTGGCTTCACTGCCGTCATCTCATCGTAGACGGAGAGAAAATGTCCAAGTCCAAGGGAAATCAGTACACACTCAGAGAGCTCCTAGAGAAAAAACATGATCCTGCAGCTTTGCGATTGTTGCTTCTCGCCACTCATTACCGAAAAATGCTTAACTTCACTTTTGCAGGGCTACGCCAAGCAGAGGCTTCACTCCAAAGAATAAGGGACTTCATCTATGAGCTCGAAAATCGAAAATTCAAGAAGGAAGAAAACAAAGACATTCCCAAGCTTGTCGAGAAAACGAGGAAAAAATTCATCGAAGGGCTCAGCAATGACCTCAATATTTCAGTTTCTTTAACTGCTCTTTTTGAAATGATAAGAAGAGTAAACATAAACCTGGCCAAAGAAAAACTCGGTCCAAAGAATGCCGAAGAACTCCTTTCTCTTATCTATTCTTTTGATAAAGTCTTGGCTCTGCTTCCCGAGAAAGAGAAAACGTCCCTATCTGTCGATATCGAGGAGAAAATAAAAGCAAGAGAAAAGGCCCGGGCCGAAAAAAATTATGAACTGGCTGATAAAATTCGCCAGGAGTTGCTCGAATCGGGAGTCGTATTAGAAGACACCAAAGATGGAGTCCGGTGGAAAATTAAAAAGTCAAAATAGGATACAAAGGCAAGCTTCAGCTAACACAAAAAATTAATCTGAAGGAAACAAATAGTTTTGGTTGAAGATAGGAGCACCCCTCAGGCTCTGGGGAAATTAGGTGAGGAAGCAGTTGTCCGCTATCTGAAGAGCAAAAAGTTCAGAATAATCGAAAGAAATTTTCGCTTTCTCAGAGGAGAAATAGATATTATTGCCTATGATGGAAAGACTCTGGTCTTTGTCGAAGTGAAAGCCAGGAAAAGCCAAAAGTTCGGATCTCCAGAAGAGGCTGTGACTTCCTGGAAACAAAGGCAAATCAAAAGAGTAGCCCAGGGTTTCCTGGCCCAGAATAACCTCCAGGACACCGAGTGCCGTTTTGATGTTTTATCCTTGTCTTTCAATGAAAAAAACGGCCATCAAATCAAACACCTTAAGGATGCTTTTTAAGGAAAAACAAAGGAGGCTTCTATGCGTAGTATGAAAAAATATCGGCTGGCTCTTCCCTTAATCTTCTTTTTCATTCCTGTTCTTTTGATCTCTGGCCAGAGTATTCCTGACCCAGAAAAGATTCTTGGTTTTGAGGTCGGAGCAGACTACCATCTGGCCACTTATACTCAGGCCATCGCGTATTTTAAAGTCCTGGCCAAGAATTCAGACAAGATCAAGCTCTTCGATATGGGCAAGACTTCGATGGACCAGACCATGACCTATGCTGTTATCTCTTCTCCTGAAAACCTGTCCAAACTCGACCACTTCAAACAAATCTCCAAACGGTTATCCTTAGTAGGGAGCCTTTCCGATGCAGAAGCTAAAAAAATGGCCCAAGAGGGAAAAGCAATTGTTTACATTGATGGTGGACTTCACGCCTCGGAATGCGCACCAGCCCAGCACAACATCCAGCTCGCCTATAATCTCATAACGGCTCAAGATAAAAATACTCTTGGAATTCTCGATAATATCATCCTCATTCTTGTCTTTGCTAATCCAGATGGAATGAACCTGCTGGCTGAGTGGTACCATCCTAACGTGGGAACACCTTACGAGATCTCCTCTATGCCCTGGCTCTACCATAAGTATGCTGGTCACGATAACAACCGTGATTCTTACATCGCGAATTTAATCGAAACTCAAAACATGACTCGGTTGATCAATCAAGAATGGCATCCTGTCATCCTCTACAATCACCACCAGACAGCACCCTTTCCGGCTCGCATTTGGATTCCTCCCAATTCAGAGCCGACCAATCCTAATGTCCATCCTCTTATAGTCCGCTGGCAGAATTTAATCGGCTCAGCTATGGGAGCAGCTTTTGATGAACAAGGCAAAGAAGGTGCTATTTCCAGACTGATCTTTGATACCTGGTATCCCGGCTATGTCACCCAAGTTGTCGATTCTCATAATATCATCTCTATCTTGACTGAAACAGCCCTCTACAGATATGCGACTCCCCATTTTTATACCATTCGTGATTTCCCCCCAGAATACCGCGATCTCACCATGTCAGCTTTCTACCCCAATCCTTGGAAAGGAGGCTGGTGGCGTCTTAAAGATGCAGTGGAATATTCCCTGACAGCCTCTATGGCTGTTCTTGATGTCGCCTCGAAATACCGGAAAGAGCTTCTTTTCAACAAATACAGAATGGGAAAGGATATCATCAATAGATTCAGCCAAGAGCCTCCATACGCCTGGATAATACCTGAAAAACAGCCAGATTCCCACACTACTACCCTACTTCTTAACCGAATGATTCTTCTAGGAATCGACATTTACAGGAGCGCAGAACCCTTCTCCTGTGACGGGATTCAGTATCCTGCCGGAACCTTTGTGATTCCGATGAATCAGCCTTTTGCTCTCTTCATTAAGAATGTCTTCGAAGTGCAGGATTACCCTGATTTGAGAAAGTATCCAGTTCTATGGCAGGGCCTAATCAGACCGAGGAAATTCGAAGGAGCTCCCTTTGAATCCTATGACATGATGGGCTGGACACTTCCCTATCAGCTCGGAGTCCAGGTTAGGAAAGCCAATTCTCCAATGAAACCAAACTTGACCAGATTGAAGGAAGTCAAACCCCCGGCTGGAAAGATAAGCGGTAAACCTGACTTCGCTTACCTCTTGAGCCATCAGACGAATGCCAGTTTTATAGCCATGAACAGAATTCTGAAGCAAGGAGGGAAGGTTTTATGGGCTAAAGAAGCTTTTTCTGCCCAAAACACCAAATTTCCAGAAGGAACTATCATTATTCCCTCTCGCAGTGTTAAGAGATCCTTTATCGAAGGACTCGCCAGAGAGTTGAGTCTTAATATTATCGGTGTTCCGGAGCGTCCCCCCATCCAGACCCATGACTTGAGGAAAGTCAAGGTTGGAATGTACAAATCTTGGATACCGAGTGCGGATGAAGGCTGGACAAGATTGATCCTAGAGAAATACGAGTTTCCCTACACCAGTATCCTCGATGCCGATATCCGGGCCGGAAATCTAAAAAAGAATCATGATGTTATCATCATGCCTGATACCTGGCGGCCGGAAATGGTGATCAAAGGTCATCCTAAGGGAACCATGCCACCCCAATACGTAGGTGGAATTGCTCTCCAAGGCCTGCGGAATCTGAAGAACTTTGTCGAAGAAGGAGGAATGATAGTCTTCCTCAATTCTGTCTGTAATCTCCCCATAGAAAACTTTCGTCTTCCGATCCGGAATGTGCTCCGCAAAGTCAAACGAGAAGACTTTGTCTGCGATGGCTCTATCCTGCGGGTTGAATTCGATTCCAAGCATCCCGTAGCCTACGGGATGTCCGAAGAGGCTGGCACTATTTTCTCCGAGAGTTGTGCTTTCGAGATCATGCCCACTTTTGACAAGGATAAAGCCCCAGTCTCTGTAGCCAAATATCCTGCTGAAAATCCCTTGATGAGTGGATGGATCTACGGCCAGAAACTCATCCAACAAAAATCTGCCATCGTAGAAGTTTTCTTAGGGAAAGGGAAAATCATTCTTTTAGGCTTCCCAGTTCAATTCAGAGCTCAATCCTACGGTACTTTTAAGCTTCTCTTTAATTCTCTTTTCTATGCGGGAGCACGCTAAAAACTTACCACTATCAGGGACAAATTTTTAAAAGGAATAGGTCAGGCCTAAGGTAAAATTTCTTCCCGGGGCTTCCATGGCTTCAGGATCAGGCCGGCCAACATAAGTTTTATCCAATAGATTCGAAACAGACAAATAAACCTTTAGAGCAGAATTCAGGAAAAAACCAGCCTGTAAGTTCACAATTCCGAATGCCGGGATTGAGATTTCAGCCGGACCCGGGTTCTTTTTCTTTTCATGGAAGCTGGCATTAATCTCTCCCCAGAAATGACCCTGCCAAACTCGTGTTCCCAAGAAAAGCCTGGAGGCAGGAATATCATTCAAAGGATCCTCGGTGAGCTGGCTCAATCCCTTGAAGGAATAGAAGTTACCGAATATTTTCCAGCCAGGGATGGGAAAATATTCCATTTCCAGTTCCAATCCCTGAATCCGACCTCTTTCTATGTTTCCGTAAGTATATGTTTGATCCGAGCTTCGGTAGCGCTCGATCATATCCTCGATTCGGTAATGAAACAGGTAGAGGCCAGCAAAATATCTTTTAAAGATGAATTTTAACCCCAAATCTAAATTCAGGCTCGATTCTGGTCTCAAGTCGGGCTCGCCTATAACAAATCCTCGACCAGTAATCCCCGTATAAAACATCTCGCTTAGACTCGGAACTCTATAGGCTCTCGAAAAGTTGACAAAGGCCACAATCTCTTCAATTAATTTTGCAGATGCTCCTAAAAACCCTGTCCAGGTCTCATGATGACTCTTTTCATTAGATGGAACATTCCCAGGATTAGCTTTCATGTTCAGGAAGTCAAAACGTACTCCTCCCACTAGGTCCAGGTTCTTAAGGCCTGAATAATCAAAAGAGAGGAAAAAACCCCAATCCTGCCTTCTCCCTTCAGTAAAGGGAAGCTCTTCGCTGGTCGTCTCCCCCATTCCCGCAGAATCCAAACGCGTATTGACATTTTTCGCTTCTGCGCCCAAGCGGCCAAAAAAATCCAATCCTCCTTTTAATCGAAGATTTTGCCAGATCTTTTTCCCATAAGAAATTTGACACCCCAAATCAAAGCTTTGAGTCCGGCTGTAAGATTTTTCAGAAGCATCGATTTTTGTCTTTTTAGTCTCCAAGCTATGAGGATTGAGGTACAATTGGAATGAAAGCTCTCCACCTTTTCCGAGTTCTTTCTCTAACCAGTTGAATTGGAAAAGATTTTGATTTTCCAGTGGATACCAAGTCGGTTTCGTTAAGCTGTCTCGATTGGGTTTTCCGATATCAAAACCTCTGGCACCCAAAAAGCTCAAATGTATTTCTCTCCACTTGCTTTGATAGGAGATTTTGCCGCAAAGGCTGGCAGTGGTGAATTGAGATTGAGGAACTTCCCCTAAAGGCGATGAATAATTATCAGCGTCTGTTCCCTGGAAAGAAAAGAGATAACCAGTTTTCCCCATGGCTCCCTGGATAGAAAAACCTAGGTTCTTCTCCTGGTTTGTGGTCCCATACTTAACATTTACTCTACCCCCTATTCCTTCCTGTGACTCTGATTTCTTGGTGAGAATGTGGATAACCCCTCCGATAGCATCTGAACCATAAAAAACAGAAGAAGGACTTCTCAAGACTTCGATCTTCTCGATATCAGCCGGGTTGACGAAGGAAGCGTTGGGACCAGTCCTCCTGTCGCTCGTAACTCGAGCATTATCAACCAGTATCAATACTCTTCTTCGCGCTAATCCTCGGACATTGGGAGCCACAGAAAAGCCTCCTGTGCCCAGGGCGGAAACTCCAGGCAAGTTTGAGATCCCCTCCGTAATGTTGGGAGCCATTCTCTCTTCGAGATTATCTTTGGAAACGACGGTCTCTGCAGCTGGAATGCTGGTAGAGGATTCAGGATATCTCAAGGCTGTAACCACAACCTCTTCTCTCTGCCGAATGTACGGGAGGAGTCTCACTATAATCTCCTTGGAAACATCTTGTCGAGTCAAGAAAATTTCCTGTTCATAATAATCGGGGTGAATAATATCGAGTTTGATTTTTAGTGTTTCAGGAAGCTCAAGCGAAAAGAAACCTTGAGAATCCGTCAGTGTATTCCGCTGGCTCAACCGATGCCTGACCACGGCTTCAGCAACAGGTTTGCCATCTTGAGATATGACTTTTCCTTTAACTTCGAGGGCCAGGCCAGAACAGAGAAAAAGAAAAAAAAGTAAGACGAAACATGAAATTTTTTGCATGGATTGTCTATATTATTAGATTCTTGGCCAATATTGCAACGGAACCGGAGAAAAATATCTACTCGAGCTTCTTTACTACAGACTGATCTTCTGCTATGGCGGCTAAATCCTCAATTCTAATCTTGAGAACAGGATGCACAACCCCAGGAGCAATCTCACTAAGAGGAATCAGAACAAAATTTCTCTTTTCCAGTCGAGGATGGGGGATCACCAATTCCCTTGTTCTGATGACTGTATTCTCGGCCAGAAGGATATCTAGGTCGATTTTGCGAGGAGCCTTCTTAGCCGAAGCTTTTCTTCCCATTCTCTTCTCTATTTTCTTCAATAATTTCAATAACTCCTGAGGGCTAAAACGTGCCTCTACTTGAACCACTTGATTGTAGAACCAAGGTTGCTCAGGAACGTCCTTCGGCTCTGTTTCATAAAGGGATGATGAGCGAAGAATTCTTATTCCCTCATTCCTTAATTGAGCCAGCGCCTGTCTCAAGTTGTCTTTTTTTTGTCCTAGGTTGCTCCCGAGGCCTAAATAATATTTCATTCTGTAGCTATTAGAGGGGTTATTATATTAGCATCTCGGTGGTTTCATTTCAAAATCACTGAAGATTTTTGACTCGTTCTGCTAAATTTGCTAAACATATGGATTCCCTCTCCGACTGAAGAAAAATGCAGAAAATAGAAAAATGGCGTTTAGAAGAGTTCGCTCTCGTTTTAAAGCATTTGGCGGAACTATTAAGCAAGGGAAACAATCGTGATTGGGCAACTGTATTTTTTCACTTTCATCAGGAAGCACAATTGATCATTGCTGCCCAGGAATTTGACCTAGAACAATTCAAAAGGCTAATCATCAACATCAAGAATTGTTACTCGAGTAGGAGTTCTTTCATGAGTCTTTTGTCCCGTCATGAGAACGAAAAAGATAAAATAGAGCTCAATCAGGAGCTATTCAAGGCCAGAACTCGTCTTCTAAAAATTATGACTGAGTTAGAAGGCAGAAGCATTGAATACATCTCTTAACATGGGCGGAAAAGTTGTAACTCTAATGATTTAGATTTTCGAGTCCTTAAAGCTCGAGTACGTTAAATCTTTTTAAGATCCGCAAACACGCAAACGTTACCCAGAGATGATCTTCCAAAGATGCCTTTGTGTAGTTGGATTCCCAGTGTCCTTTGCTGCTTTGTCTTTCGAGGAGCCATTCTAAAGCCTGTCTAATTTTCTTATTTTCTGCAGTAAATCCCAATTGAGACAGAGAATCCAGGCTGCTCAAAATATCAGTTGCCCAAAAATGGTAGGTCATCTCTTCCCAAAATATGGCTTCTCGTCGGTCATCATACTTGTCATCTTTAAAAAAACGGCTTAAAAGAAGTTCTCCTGCTTCGCGGGCCTCTTTGCTCTTTTTCCAGGTCGAGGATTCAGCAAAAGCACGCAACACCATTCCCGTCACTAGATGAGAAAAAGGTTTAGATTTATCGGGCTTGATCGGGCTAAGTTTTAGCTGCGCTTCGAAATTATAGCGCTTCTTAAGCTCGTCCTTGTTTATAGTTCTGTAAGGAATCACCCAACCCCCATCATCTTGCCGGTTTCTTATGAACCATCGGAATCCTTTCTGTATTCTTCTATCTTTGTCCAATCCATACCGGCAAAGGATTTCCAAAGTCAAGGCGTGGTAAGTTGGAGCATACTCATTGAGATAAGCTCCCCGAAAATCCCCTTCTTTTGTCTGGGTAGAAAACAGAAACTCAACAGCCTCAAGGATTCCTTCATCTTCAAGATTACATCCATAATTATGCAGCCTGAAAATGTTCTGTAGAGTCTCAACAATGTAGTATGTGTTTTCCCAGCGTGGATGGCCTTCATATTTTTTTTTACACCAACCCCCGTTTGGCTTTTGAGCAGCCAGGATTCTTACACGATTCCCGAATTTCTGAAGATTCTTGTACTCTCTTTCTACTGGAACTTCAAGAATATCCTTTTTTAGCCAATACAGGATAGGTAGATTTCCCTTGGCCAGAAGGAACTCAATGGCTTTATTGGGATTCACCATCATCAGGATTAAATTCCTATATCATCTATGAGTTCTTTTCAGGATTGAGAATGACACCCAGGAATTCAAAAGCAGCTCTGATCTGTATTTTTTTTATGATCATTTTACTTATACAGGACACGTGTTATTGGAGGGGACATTATTGAGAAATGAATGTAAATAAAGGAAAGTTCGATCTGATGTATGAACCAGTCTTCCTCATTCCTAGTTTATTATTTTATTCCAAAAGAGATGAACTGTCAATTTTTATTTGAATTCAGCAAGCTTTAGTGACTCTGTGATAAGAACAGGTCTTTGGGAATGGCTTCTTGAATTCAGAGAAGATTTATTATAAAATTGCGCCTAAAATTTTTAATATAAAGATTCTTCCAACCTAATAATTAACAAGATGGACAAATTCATATTTCTCGATAATGGCGCTACCTCCTTCCCTAAACCCGAAGAAGTCTATCAATTTATGGATAAATTTTATCGCAAATTTGGAGTGAATCCAGGACGTTCTGGTTATGACCTGTGTCTAGAAACTGGGGAATTGGTGGAAGATACGAGGAGGATGTTTGCAGAATATTTCAACGGCCAGGATCCCAACCGCCTTTGTTTTTCTTACAACTCTACTGACGCCTTGAACCTGACTATTTTCGGGATTTTAAAAGAAGGTGATCACGCTATAACCACGACTATCGAGCATAATTCCGTACTTAGACCTCTTTACCATTTGTACAAGGACAAAGGCGTTGAAGTGGACTACATCCCTTTTGATAGTCAGGGTTTTGTCGATCCTGATGATTTCCCCAAAAAGTTTAAGAAAAACACCAAGCTGGTTGTTGTGAACCATGCTTCTAACGTGATCGGAACAATTCAGCCTGTCCGAGAAATCGGAAAACACTGCCGAAAAAGAGAGATTCCACTTCTTATCGATGCTTCTCAATCAGCGGGAAAGATACCTGTGGATATAGAGGCCTTAAACGTAGATGTGGTCGTCTTTACTGGACACAAGTCTTTCCTCGGTCCTACGGGAATTGGGGGCCTTTATGTTCAGGAGGGAATTGAAATAAGGCATACCAGAGCCGGCGGCACTGGTGTCCGTTCAGCAGTTCGAACTCACCTCGAAGAATATCCCTATCGGCTAGAGTATGGCACTCCGAATGTATTGGGTGTGGCCGGGCTTCATGCTGGTCTCAAATGGTTAAAGAAAAAAGGAATGTCCAAAATTCATGATCATGAAATGAGGCTGACAACTCTGTTGAGAGATGGACTCAAAGAAATCGAAGGGACAACTCTTTATTGTCAAGAGGATCTAACAGATCATATTAGCGTTTTGCTTTTTAACATCGATGGTCTAGAGGCTGCAGACACGGGGACTCTACTTGATGTGGACTACAATATTGCCGCCCGCACCGGCCTCCATTGTGCACCCCTAGTTCACGAACAACTCGGAACTGATAAGATTCACGGGGCGGTCAGGTTTGGCATAGGTCCTTTCAATACTGAAGAACATATAAAAACAGCCATCCAGGCTGTAAAAGAAATTGCTGCTTCCAGAAGAAAATAATCAGATAACCAAAGCATCGGCCACAATCTCGGCTACGGTCTTAATTTTCACTCTGAGATCAAAATGCTTGTTGAGCTCAAGGAGCTGGTCTATGCAGTTATGGCAAGGAGAGGCCACAACCTTGGCTTCTGTCTCTTTGATTTGATCGGCTTTGATCTTTCCAGCCTCAAGGCGCCTCTTGGCGAACCTAGGCATGGCCAGCTGCCCCCCGCCTCCCCCGCAACAGAAATTTTTTTCTCGGTTTGGATTCATCTCAATAAAACGAGCTACAGCACGCTTTAGGATATATCTCTGTTCCTCCACGATTCCACCAAGGCGAACAAGATGGCAGGGATCTTGAAGAGTGACCGGCTCTGGGTTCCTCGAAGGATCAAGTTTAAGGCGTCCTTTTTGAATGTAATCGGCCACAATCTGGATTATACTCTTGACGTCAAAGCCGTATTTTTTGGCCAACCACTCTGGTGCTTCCCACCTATTCGAGTTGAATCCATGGCCACATTCAGCCAAAACTAAGTCTTGAGTGCCCAGCTTTTCCATGGACCTGACCAGACGACCCGATATTAAAGCAGCAACATTATCATCACCGCTGTGGAAACCGTAATTGGTCACATCATAATCCTCACTGGACAAGGTCCAGCTTTCCCCGGCTGCGTAGAATATCTTGGCTACGGCTACGATCGAAAGAGGAAAAAACATAGGTTCACGTGGATTGACAGTGTATAAAAGCCGGGCCCCCTTTCTGTCGAGAGGGATTTCAGCCTGAGGATCATTCACCTCAGCTCGAAGCTCCTCTGCTAGCCATTCCACAGTTTCTATCCAATCTTCTCTAGGAAGAGCCATGCTGTTTCCTTTCAGGATGGCCGTGTTTATCGTCGACTGCAATCCAGGAGGTACTAGCCCCACCGAAGCCAAAGCTCCCCTTGCTGCTCGAATGAGATAAGCGATGTTCAGGCCAACGGAGCAATTCAGGGAGCATCGGCCGCATAGCGTGCATCTTCCGAAAAGAGAATCTATCCATTCTGGTAGCAGATCTTTGGTTAAATCCTTAGCTTTTACCCATCCTGGAGCTCTTTTACCCAATAGAGTAAAATGCTTTTTGAAAATTTTTTCAATTAAGCTCAATTTATAGGCAGGGATAGACGGAATTTCCCCTGTAGACAGATAATAATGACACGAATCAGCGCACAGCCCGCAGTGGAGGCAGGAATTAAGATAGGCGGCAGATTGATTGCTTAGTTTGCGGTGGAATACATAGAGCGCTTTTCTGATATCTTCAGCTTTTATATTCTCTATTCTATCTTCAAAAAAATCCTTCTGGTACTTTTTTTCTTCGTTCATGTTTCAAATCTTATTTTTCTCGGCAGCACTCCCCTTCTCCCGTAAAAGAGCCCGAATAGAATTCTGGCATAGAAAAAAAATACACAATGACGAACTTTCCCCGCCGGGATATACAGAAAAAGGATGATGCTTGCGCCATAAAAAAATGTTTCTAGTCCGGGATAAAAAATATTAAGGAGGGCAAGAGCTAGAAATACGTCCACCGCAAGATTGGCAGCAAAATCATCCACACAACTTATCTTCCTAAGCGGAATAAGCAAGATTCTCTTGACCAGAAGGCCAACTCCAGAAAGGAAACCCAGCCCGATGAGAATGCTACACAGGAATTTGAGAGGGATACTCAATTCAAAGGACATTACAAGAGAGAAAAGGCAAAAAAAGGCTGCAAAAATCCCCCCGTGGTACAAAGTGCCCCCCGTATAGGTAAGAATGTGTCTTCTAGTGCTTTCTTTTTCCCAAGGCATCATTCCTTTTCCAAAGGCATAGAGAATTCCTCTTATTCCCTTTCCCTGAGATTTGGCATAGACAGGCTTTCTCCCGAAGGAAAGGGTTTTTAAAACCATAATGATGAGGGAAATGATACAGATCAGAAAAGAGGCTATGACTCCCCACCTTAGAATACTGAGCATGGATGTTATTCCTCCCTAAACGCAACCATCAGGTTTGGGAAGCCCGGCAACTTTACAAGCTCCTTTGGCTGGCCCTGAAGGGAAAAGCTCATAGATGTATTTGAGCTGAAACTCTGTATTCTTACAGACCTTTCGAACCATTGGTGCTAATTTTTTCTCTTGGTAATAACCTCGAATATAATGGATAACTTTCCAATGATCTTCAGTCAGCTTCTGGATTCCTTCCTCTTCTCTGGCTAAAAGTTCGGCCGCCTCTGTATTCCATTCCTCAGGATTGATTAAGAATCCTTCTTCGTTGACTTCGAGCTTTTTTCCTTTTCCTTCTATAAAGGGCATTCTTGACTCCTCAATCTTTGCTTTAAAACGCGCTATTATAACATACCAGAGCCCTATCATCTATTCCAAAAAGAGGGAGAAGCTGTCCTCAGTCGTTAATCAACATTTGAATTAATAAAAAAAATTGACAAAAGAAGCCTAGAATCATTTATTATGAATATTCAGAGAAAAAAATATATTTATACAGATCCCAAGGAGGTTATCTCACCATGAAAAAGTTTTTTAGTTGGACAGTCGCTATAACTTTACTCTTGATTGCTGCTTCAGCAGTAACCTACACGATTCACTATTTCATTTTTCAAGATGTGCATCATATTTTTATCTACATGATAGGAGATATCGGTTTCCTGTTTCTCGATGTCCTCTTGGTCATTTTATTCATTGAACGGATTCTAGCGCGGAGAGAAAAACGAGCCATTATGAAGAAGCTCAACATGGTCATCGGTACTTTTTTCAGTGAAGTCGGGTTAGAGCTTTTAAAAAAATTCTCCGATTTTGCTCAAAACTCCCGAGTCCTCGAAAAACAATTAGATATCAAACCAGATTGGAATAAGAAAGACTATAAGAAAGCCATTGCAGCCACCCAAAGCTTTCCCTACGAGATTAAAATCGAGAAAACCAGTCTCTCTCATATTCGTGAATTTCTTCTCAGCAAACGCCCCTTCATGCTTCGTCTTCTTGAAAATCCTAATTTGCTCGAGCATGATCGCTTCACTGATTTGCTGTGGGCTATTTTTCATTTAACCGAAGAATTGGCACTTAGAGGCGATAGGTATGAAGAGTTTCCAGAATCTGATCTAAAACATTTGGCCGGAGATTTGAGGAGAACCTATTCTCAGATAACAACTGAATGGGTAGCCTATACTGAACACTTGCAAAAAAGCTATCCCTTTCTCTTTTCTCTTGCAGCCAGAATAAATCCCATGAATCCCCAGGCTTCGCCCTTTGTGATCTGAAAACCGTTCCCAAGCCAAAGTATCATTCTGGAATAAAAGGAAAATGTTGAGAGCAGAGGCTAAAGTATTAAGGATTTAAAGGGATGAACGAAGGGGCTGTTGTCCGAGCTATGCGCTAATAATCTACAACAATATCATCCTGGGTATCAAAAGTTTTATCCCGTCCGGCTGAAGTCAGGCGAAAGTTATCGTCTGATAGCCTCTCATACTTTATTTCTGTTCCCCAGCTATCATATTTCTCGGCTGCCATGACCCGAAAAACTTGGAGTTCTTTTAAACTCTTCGGGGTTCTTCCTTGGCTGGCAATAAAAGAAGTGATCGCTCTCTGCAGGGTATTCATGTTCACTTTTGTCAGGTTCTCTCTGGCTTCATCGAAAGCTTCGACCTGCTCCACGATCTCTTCTGTTTTTTTTGAGCCCTGCAATACAAGAAAATAGGCTATAGCCACAGCCAAGATAATAACAGCGGCGATTGCCTTCCATTTTTTCCCCGTTGGTGGTTCTTTAGTAGGATTACTTAATTTTTTCTCTTTTTTGAATAAGGCTGCCATCTTTTCCTCCGAATCCCCTTAAAACTTATATCACAGGTTGAACCGACAGTCAATTCATAGTGTTTTCTAAGGCCTATTTACCAAAATTTGTCCCTTTTTTGCTTTTCAACGACAAAAAATGTCAAAATTTCCGGCCGTGATCGGTCAATATAATTTTAATTTATTTATCTTCAATAATTTATATTTATCTTTCTTGGCATAAAAATTGCTAGTTTATAGGGATGGTGAGAGATGAGTATCTCCATACACATAGATAATCTAAATGAATTAGAGGCTTTGATAGAAAATCCTGGAAGGAGGACAAAGACCACACCAAAATAAGACCTGTAACTTATTGACAATGAAAGAGAAAAATAGTATAAAGAAAAAGATCCGGGGTGCAACCATACTCAACATAAAAGAGAGCTAAAGAGTACTGGAATAACAAGAGGAGGCATGTATGGCCAGAACCAAACGAGGCTTCACGCTAATCGAGCTCCTTATAGTGGTAGCGATTATTGGACTTCTAGCGGCCTTGTTCATTCCTAATGCTTTAACAGCTATTCAAAAATCCAAACAAAAAACCACCATGAAAAATATATTCAACATTTCAACAGCCATAGCCGACTATATCACTGATCATGGAAGAGCTCCTACCCAGGATGGAACCTATGATGGGAGTTCCACCTTCTATGATTCGATCTCGACTTTTTACATCAAGGTTCTCCCCTTGACTGATGAATGGGGAACCGGAATCCGAGTCTGGTGCGGCTCGGCTGCTACCCAATATGGGATTTCGAGCCCCCTCCAAGAAGACTATATAGTTTCTTCCTATGGCCGTGACAGAGCACAAGAAGATTTTACTTTCGATTTCAATGCCCCTGAAGATGGACTCTATGAGGTTTTATCTTTATCAGATTTTGACAAAGATTTAGTGGCCTACAACGGCAACTGGATTCGCTACCCCAGAGCAGCACTGGGCGGCAGCAGTTAGGATAACCTGGACAAAAGTAATATTCGGTCCCAACACTAGAGGGATTGGCCGCGAAATCAGCCCAAAATTCATCTTTTCCCCTTGAGGGCAGGTCTCTGTGCCTAAACCCAACCTGTCAGGCTTTAGAGGAGGACTGAGTAAAATACAAATTTCATTTCAGCATGAGAATCAGAATAACACGGAATTGTTTTGAAGACTGGATTCAAGAAAGAAAGTCATACTGGAGTTGAGAAAGGACAAGACTGATGTTGAGAATAATCATTCCTTCGTACTCGAAGATATAAAAGAGTGTTTTATTGAGCTGAAGATTCTGTGTTATTCTTCTTCCACCACTTCTTCCACTCTCTATAGTCTTCGCCGAAGTCTTCCCCCGTTATCTTCTTAAGGGCTACGGCCGCATTGCGTCGGACACTCTCATCTCTATCCCTCAAAGCCTTAATCAGAGGTTCTACAGCCTGGGTATCTTTTATCTCCCCCAGCGCGGCAGCAGTGACTGCTCGGATATCTTTCGACTTATCCTTCAGCGCATTGATCAAAGTCTCGACTGCGCGGGAATCTTTCATTCTCCCGAGTGCTGCCGCTGCCTCCCATCTGGTGTCCTCATTCTCATCCTTACTTCCTAAGATAAAGATCAGAGTCTCCACGGCACGCGGATCTTTTATCCTTCCCAGGGCCTCGACCACAATCTTTCTAAAAACTCTGTCTTCTTCATCAAGGACAGCAATGAGCGGCTTCACAGCCCGACGGTCTTTTATCTCTCCTAAGGCCCGGGCGGCGTTTTTTTGTACCTCTCTATTCTTGTCTTCCAGAGCTGCAATCAAGGGCTTCACCGCTGGCTTGCCTATTTTTACCAAGGCATCGGCAACATTGGTTCCCTGTCTCTCATCTTTTAGAGAAGCAATGAGCTGCTTGATTTCTCGTGAATCCTTTATGTTCTCGAGTGAGACTCCAGGCATCAATTTGACCTTCATACTTCCATCTTTGATAGCCTCGATCAGAGGTTTATTCCCGAAATACGCTCCCATAATCTCAAATATCTTTGGCAAAAAGGAGCCCCGCGCCCTGAAGGCTTCCCAGAAAGGGGCATCAGAAGCGCTCAGGCTAGCGGACCCGATTTTATCTGGCGGTTTTATGGTTGCTCGGAATGGTTCTTCATACGATGGAAGATCCGGAATTTCGAATGATATAGTGCCTGTTAAAGAAGCGCCTGCATATTCATACCTCTCCAATGAATAAACAGCCCCTAGGGGTTTTCCTCTGGCTCTTATTTTTATAACCACGTCATAGCGTCTGGCCTCGGGCCCTACGACCTTAAGTCCGGCGTTCATCAGAAGCTTTCCTATCCAATCCTCGAAAGGAAGACTGACATCCTCTGCCCTCTCGAATGACTGATTGACAACTATCCTTACTGTCTTTACTGAGCGTAAAGCTTTTATTTGTTGCTGACGGTTAAGTTTGTTTAACCTTGATAAAACATCATCTGTGAGCTTTTCTTCAGGGTAGTTCTGTATGAATTGTTGGTAGGCGGGAATTGTATTTTTCTTTACAGCTTGAGCGTAGCGAAGCTCCATGATCCTCTGTTTGGCTTTTTCTGCATAGCTGCTCTCTGGATTCTTCTTCAGAAACTCCTCATAGGCCATAATGGTGTCTTTCGATTCAACCCTCTGCCAACGATTTTGTGTGGTAACACATCCGGCCATAATGACTGCTAAGGCCAATAGAAAGGAAATGAATCTGACTCTCATTTTGTCCTCCTTTTTCAACAAACAAGAAAAGACAAATTCTTACAGCCAAACATGGTCTAGATTTTTTTCATAAAGGGTGACTTCACAAAATAACGAGAGCTTTTTCTGTTCAGCATGTTCCCGGTCGTATCAAGTCATTTTTTCTATAACTTGATCTTGAGAAAAAATCATAAGTCACCTCTAAGAAACAAGTAAATAGCCTTTTGAGATGAATTATGAGGTGATTTTAGTTCACTCTTTAGAGCTACTTAGAAACTTAGCCTTTGATACAACCAGAAGGATAGGGTGAGACCTCACAAATTCTGCTTGAACTCATTCATATTCTATTTCGGCCAGCTTTTCTTGGAGATGTTCCCTGTAATCCCCTGCCTCTCTTGGGTAAAGATAGATGAGGTTCTGCCCTACACGGAAGCCTGAGAGTGCGTCTTTTGCGTCTATGAATACACATAGCCTCCGTTCCAAGTTGTAGAGCTTAAGGAGTGCTTCCGGAGAAACGTAAAAGTCATTGATCCAATCCCCTACCAATACAAACTTTTTCCTCATATTACCCTCCACTTATATATCAATTAAACTGCTATTTCTGTCAGATTTGTCCCTCACTCCTTAATACAAATATTTATCCCTTTCGTAAACTAAAGCTGGAGTTTTTTGGGAATTTACCCTGAAAATCTATTGGAAATTTTTATGAGGAATTGATCGAGGAAGTATAATATATGCTATCTGCTCTCAGAGATGCAAAATTCCCATACCCCCCCTTGTTCCCTATATAGCTATAGACATACAAGGAAGATATGTCCCCGTGTCACACTAGCGTCACAAAATTTGTTTAAACCCGCTTAATTTTGACTAATGGTGCTTAAGTGAAAATCGAGGAATATCAGGGGAAAAGCTGGCTCCTCGGGCAGGACTCGAACCTGCAACCTAGTGGTTAACAGCCACCCGCTCTGCCAATTGAGCTACCGAGGAGTAGGAACCCTAATTTATCATTATTCTTCTAGAATATCAATCAGTCCGGGTAGGAAAGCTTAAAGAAGATGTCTAGTTTAAAACCGATAGCTGGCACTTTTAGCGAATTTTCGGTAATCCTCGCCCCGCATTTCAACAATTTTGCACATCTCATACAGCCTAGACCTCAACCGTACCCCTATTCTATCAACCAGAGAATCTTCACCTTTCTTATAGAATGAGTCCCTTTTATCTTCCTCCTCTTCTTCTGTATCCAAGTAGTTGGAGGTAAAAATCGTTAATTTCTTGTGATTGTAGCGCTGATTGATGATGTAGAAAATGATCTCCTCGATCCAGGCTGAAGTCCTCTTGGCGCCTAGCTCATCTAGCACTAGAAGCTCACTCTTGAAGACCGAAGCTAACACTTCAGATTCGGTCATGGGGGAGTCAGGAGTATAGGTGCTCTGGATATCCTTAATGAGCTCCCTAAAATCGTAGAAAGAACAGAGAACATGCTTCTTCTCGATCAACTCCCGCAGGATAGCAACAGCCAAGTGGGTCTTCCCTACTCCGCAGGGTCCGATGAAAAGAAGCCCCACCTCCTGGACCGGGTAGTTCTTGATAAACTGCCTGGAGATCTTCAGAGCATCTTTATGAGAATCATGATGAATTTCGAAATTCTTGAGAGTGCAATGACTATATCTTCTGGGGATATTAGCCTGCTCGAGAGCCATATCACTCTGCTGCTCATGATAACACTGGCAGCGTTTGGCTACAGTTCCTGAATCGGAATCTTCCAAGACCCAGCCCGTGCCATGGCAAGAATTGCAAACTTTTTCTGCCATCAGTTCAAATATCCTCTGAGTTGTTGAAGCTTATGAGAGCGAGAGAGCTTTCTCATCGCTTTTTGCTCAATCTGTCTGACTCTTTCTCGGGATAGGTTCAACATGTCTCCGATTTCCTGGAGTGTTCTCGGCTGATGGTCATCTAACCCAAACCGCAGCTTCAGCACTAATGCTTCCTTTTCATTCAACCCTTCCAACAATTCCCTGATTTCGCTCTGGATAGAGGACCTAATAATTTCATATTCCACTGAAGGAGCAATACTATCCTTAATTTTATCTCCCACCTCCATCTCCTCGCCATGAAATTTGTCGCTCAAGGAGACTTTTTCTTCCCCCAGCAGGAGCAAATCCTCAACATCCTCTTCTGTTATCCCCATACTTTTGGCGATTTCTTCCCGGGTTGGTTCTCGGTCCAGCTTGACCTTCAGTTCAGCGGTCTTCTTCTTCATCGTCGATATTTGATCAGACAGTTTCTGGGGAAGATTATAAATCCGAGAATAGCGAGTCAGAGCATGAATGATAGCCTGTCTTATCCACCACACAGCATAGGAGATGAACTTAACGTTACGACGAGGATCAAACCTCTTTGCTGCCTCTATCAGCCCTAAGTTACCTTCGTTGATCAGGTCTAGCAAGCCTAAGCCAATTCCCCTGTATTTCTTGGCATAAGAGACCACAAACCTCAGATTCGCTTCGATCAGTTTTTTCAGGGCGTCCTTGTCACCCTCGCGGATGAGCTCACCAAGTCTTTTCTCTTCCTCATCGTCCAGAGTAGGAAATTTGCTGATCTGATTCAAGTAGAGCCTTAGATTCTTCGAGGTGAGGTAATCGTCGTATTCGCCTTTCATTCTTTGCTCTTCACCTTTTCTATTTTTATGATTTTGGCCGGCATGATCCGGACCAAACTGTCCTTCTTTATCTCAAACTCTTCTTCCCGCCCCTCGAAGAACTCTCTTCTTACATATTCTAAAAACTGGTTGACTTCTTTTTCCATCTGTTGAATTTTCTTTCTCATGTTCAAGATCACATCGATTCCGGCCAGGTTGACACCCAATTCTCTCGACAAGTTCAGGATCAACTCCAGCTCTCTCAGGTCTTGGTCGGTGTAGAGTCGGGTGTTTTTTTCGCTTCGCGAAGGCTTTAACAAGCCTTCCCTTTCGTACAACCTGAGAGTCTGGGGATGGATATTATACATCTTGGATACACTGCTGATGTGATAATATTTTTTAGTTTCTTTACCTTCATCCATCTCAGTGGATTCCTATTTTTTCACGAGGATTTTGAGTGGAAATTCTCTGCAATTCTCTCATCAATTCTCTAATCCTCTCGTCATTGTAAGGAGGAGGAACGATGGACACCTCAACAAATTGGTCACCTCGAACTTTTTTGCCTGGTACAGGAGCACCCTTATCTCTTAGCCTGAACTTCTGTCCACATTTTGTCCCAGGTGGAATTTTGATTGTCGTCTGCCCATAGAAAGTGGGAACTTCAATCTTGGCGCCCAAGGTCGCCTCTGGGACCGTAAGCGGCAGTCTCAGGTAAATATTCGAGCCTTCACGCCGGAAGAGCGGATGAGGATTAACCTCGATGGTGATGAATAGATCTCCTGGAGGTGCTCCCTTCTTCCCTCCGTTTCCCTTTCCAGCAATCCGAACTTTTGAGCCTGTGTTGACTCCTCCCGGGATTCTGACGTTAATCATTTCTGATTTTAGAATCAGAGCTTGACCACGGCAAGTCGGGCATTCCTCTCCTACAGTTTTCCCAGTCCCTCCACAGGCGGAACATGGTGTCGAAAACTTCATGAATCCCCTCTGGATTGCTTGTTGTCCACTTCCTCCACACGCTGGGCAGACTTGCTGAGTTCCTTTTTGAATATGCCCCTGACCGCCACACGTTTGACAGGTGACCATGCGATTCAGCTTTATCTTTGTCTGCAAGCCATGGATAGCATCTTCAAAACCCACCTTCATCGTATAGTGGAGGTCCTCTCCTTTCTCGGCTCTCATCCGAGCTTGAGGCGCACCTCCTCCGAATATATTTTCAAAGAAATCTCTGAAAGTCGAAGACCCAAAGTCAGCAAAATCAAATCCCTCAAAGCCTCCTGTATAAGCCCTGTATTGTGCACCCCCTGGAGGAACGTCTCCTACATAGCCAAACTGGTCGTACTGGCTCTTTTTCTTGGGATTGCTCAGGACAGAGTATGCTTCCTGAATTTCTTTGAACTTCGCTTCGGCAGCTTTGTCGCCTGGATTGAGGTCAGGGTGGTACTTTCGAGCTAGTTTCCGGTAGGCTTTTTTTATTTCAGCTAAAGGAGCTTTGCGGTCTACTCCTAAGATTTTGTAGTAGTCTTTATCCATCCGTCATCCCATTCCTTTTACAAGGGCGTTAGAAATTATGATACTTTAGGATAAAGAATTCAATTAAAATTATTTTTTCTTGTCTTCGTCCACGACTTCAGCATCGATGACTTCTTCCTCAGCAGCACCTTCTTCAGAGCCTTTTTCTCCAGCCTGATCAGATGCTGACTGCTGAGCCTGTCCCTGTTGAGCCTGCTGTTGAGCGGCCTGTTGGTACATCATTTCGGTGAGCTTATGGGAAGCTTGGGAAAGAGATTCCACCGCCTGTTTTATCGCCTCTACGTTTTCGCCTTCGATAGCCTTCTTAGTATTCTCGATCTCGGACTGAATTCGCTTAGCTTCCTCCTCAGGGATTTTATCCTTGTTCTCCCTCAAGAGCTTCTCTAGACCGTAGACCATTTGATCTGCTTGGTTCTTAGCATCGATCAGCTCTCTTCGCTTTTTATCCTCATCAGCATGAACCTCGGCATCTTTAACCATATTATCGATTTCTTTTTCGTCTAATCCACTATGTCCTGTAATGGTAATAGCCTGTTGTTTTCCGGTTCCCATATCCTTGGCAGAAACATGAAGAATCCCATTAGCATCAATGTCAAAAGTGACTTCTATCTTAGGAATACCTCTTGGGGCCGGGGGAATACCATCGAGATGAAAACGGCCCAAGGTACGGTTATCAGCGGCCATTTCCCTTTCTCCCTGGAGGACATGTATTTCTACGCTCGGCTGGTTATCAGCGGCAGTGGAGAATACTTCAGTTTTCTTGGTCGGAATAGTCGTGTTTCTGGCAATCATCTTGGTGAAAACTCCCCCCAAGGTCTCGATTCCCAGAGTCAAAGGAGTGACATCCAAGAGAAGAACATCTTTGACATCTCCAGCCAAAACCGCACCCTGAATAGCGGCTCCAACAGCAACCACCTCATCAGGATTTACACCTTTATGGGGTTCTTTTCCAAAAAGCTCTTTAACTAACTGTTGGACCTTTGGAATTCTGGTCGATCCTCCAACCAGAATAACCTCATCAATATCCCCAGCTTTCAAATTAGCATCGGCTAAGGCCTGCTTGCAGGGTTCCACTGTCCTTTGAATGATTGCATCCATCAGCTGCTCTAATTTGGCTCTGGAGAGTTTCATTAAAAGATGCTTGGGACCAGAGGCATCTGCGGTGACAAAAGGAAGGTTGATCTCTGTTTCCATGGTGGTGGAAAGTTCCATTTTCGCCTTTTCGGCTGCTTCTTTTAACCTTTGTAAGGCCATTTTATCCTTGGCCACATCAATCCCAGATTCTTTCTTAAACTCTGAAACAAGCCATTCTTGAACCTTCTGATCAATATCATCCCCTCCAAGATGAGTATCTCCATTGGTGGCTTTGACCTCCACCACTCCTTCGCCAACCTCGAGGATAGATATATCAAACGTTCCTCCTCCGAAATCGTAGACAGCAATAGTCTGATCCTTCTTCTTCTCCATTCCGTAGGCTAGAGCTGCAGCGGTAGGTTCGTTGATAATCCTTTCTACCTTCAATCCCGCAATTTTTCCTGCGTCTTTAGTGGCCTTTCGCTGACTGTCGTTGAAATAGGCCGGCACTGTGATAACAGCGCTCTCGACCTTTTCACCCAGATAATCTTCGGCAGCTTTTTTTAGCTTCTGTAAGACTATAGCCGATAGCTCCGGAGGAGCATATTTCTTCCCTAGAGTTTCAATCCTTACATCTCCGTTAGAATGTTCTGTGACCTTGAAGGGAACTTGTTTTATCTCTGCTGGAACTTCTTTGAAACGACGCCCCATAAATCTCTTTATAGAATAAATTGTGTTCTCTGGATTGGTGACCCTCTGCCTCTTGGCAACCTGGCCAACCATCCTTTCTCCTTTTTCGTTAAAGGCAACCACTGAAGGAGTCGTTCGTCCGCCTTCCTCGTTGGGGATGACAGTAGCCTTATCTCCTTCCATGACAGCCACAACAGAATTCGTAGTACCTAAATCAATGCCTATCGTTTTGGCCATTTCTTCCTCCTAATTTAGTCTATTAATAATATAAAATATGAGTGTATATTTGTCAAGTATTTTGTTTTAGAATCTTTTAAAAATTTTCTTTCAGATTTATTGATGGGACTCCAGCTGTTTTATATACTAGAGCGTTATGCGGTGATTATAATCCCTTGTCTTTATGATCTCTTGTAAAACTTATTTTGTTTTCGTTCTAATATCTATTTTTATTTATCAGGGTCGGTGATGAATCCATCTTTCATCATCATCTTGACCTGCTCTCTAGCTGTTTTAATGATGCTCTCTGCCAGTTTGAACCTCTCTTCGGGTGAGCCTTTAATCCTGGCGACTCCTTGTTCAATACCTTTAGAACCAACGGCCACAGATTCTCTCGGGAAAACCTCCCATTCATCCATATTGGGAATGATGTATTCTTCATGAATTCCATTGTCCTCGGCTACCTTGGCTAACTCTCTAGCAGCCTCTATGCACATTTCATCTGTAATCTGAATAGCTCTTATGTCCAAAGCGCCTCTAAAAATTCCTGGAAACCCGAGCGAATTGTTGACTTGATTGGGAAAATCAGAGCGGCCCGTGGCAATGATACGAGCTCCTGCTTCTTTGGCTTCCCAGGGCCAGATTTCAGGAATGGGATTCGCCTCCGCAAAAACGATTGCATCTTTGGCCATTGTTTTTACCCATTCTTTTTTTACTGTTCCTGGTCCTGGTTTGGAGGCTGAAATCAGAACATCTGCTCCTTGCATGGCTTCAGGGATATCTCCTTTTCTTCCCTCACTATTGGTGGTAAGACACAGATTCCACTTCTCTTTGTATTTCGTCTTTAGAGTCTCTCGGTCTCCCCTGTCTTTGTGGAGTATTCCTTTCGAATCCACTGCGATTATGTTTTTAGGGTCAACACCCGCGGTTACGATGAGTCTAGCGATGGCAATATTTGCGGCCCCGGCACCAATCAAAGCGATTTTTACTTGATTGATATTTTTATTAACTATTTTTAAGGCGTTAAGAAGACCGGCTAATGTTACGCAGGCTGTTCCCTGTTGGTCATCATGCCAGACTGGGATCTCCATTTCTTTCCTCAAAGTGTCCAGGATATGAAAACATTTTGGATGGGCAATATCCTCCAGATTAATGCCTCCGAAGGTGGGTTGAATCCATTTGACAGCCTGTATAATCTCCTCTGGATCTTGGGTATCAAGACAGATTGGAAAAGCATCCACTCCCCCTAAATATTTATACAGGAGGGCTTTCCCTTCCATAACAGGCAAGCCGGCTTCAGGACCAATGTTGCCCAAGCCCAGGACTCTTGATCCGTCTGAGACAACAGCCACAAAATTCCATTTATTGGTCATTTCATAGACTTTCTCTTTTTCCTGGTGAATCTCCTTACAAGGAGCTGCTACCCCAGGGGTATACCAAATACCAAAATCATTAAAATCTCGGATTCTGCATTTAAGGGTGACTCCAACTTTTCCTTTGTAATATGGATGAAGACGCAGAGCATCCTTAGAGGGTTGTTCAGCCTTGGCTAGCAACTCTTCGACTGTAACCTCTTTCATTCTTATTCCTCCTTATGATGACTAAATATGATATTTATGATAGAAGTTATTAAAAAGAATTTCTTATTATATTCCTTCGTTAAATAAAGTCAAATTGAAATATCTTGGAAGCTTTTTTGAATCCTCTAGCTAGGCAAGGAAAGGCTGGAATTTATATTTATCCCCGTCTTTTTCGACTTTTCCAAAATAATGCTCAGGATCATGATTAAAGGCTAAGATCCAGTCTTCTTTTATAGCCTCTTGATAATATATTTCCTTATTCTTTAAGGTCTCTAGAGGGTATAAATCATAACTCATGATATAGGGCAACCCGATGTGGCCGGAGGTCGGGACCAGATCACCCAAGAAAAAAAGGGCTTTCCCCTGAGATTGAACCTTGACACACTGGTGAAAGGCAGTATGTCCAGGGACCAAGATAACCTCCACTCCCTCTACAATCTTCTTGTTCCCTTCGATTAGCCCCGCCAAGCCATGTTTTTCTAAAGGGAGAAAATTATCATTCAGATAACTAGTTCTGTCCCTTAAGCAGGGATGAAGAGCATACTCCCATTCTCCTTTCTGGATAATGTATTTTGTCTTAGGAAAGGTGGGGACGATTTCCCCCTTGTTGTTTTTATAGGTGTTTCCGCCGCAATGATCAAAGTGGAGATGAGTGTTGATAACAAAATTCAGGTCTTCTATCCCATAACCAACTTCAGAGAGGGAAGGAATAAGGCCAGGCTTTGTCTTGACGGAATAGAGGTCAGAAGACTTCGGGTCTAATTTTGATCCTATTCCCGTCTCGATCAAGACCAGAGCATCTTTTGTTTTGATGAGCAAACAATTCAGCGCCAGTTTTATCCGGTTTCTTTCGTCCGCAGGGAATTTTCTCTGCCAGAGAACCTTGGGAACAACTCCGAACATAGCCCCCCCGTCCAAATGAAAAAGCCCATCTTGAAGACCGTATATTTCAAAGCTCCCCAAGTTGAGCTTCTCGATTCTCATTCTTTAAGCTTATCCAAATCGTATATTAAATCTTGACGGTCGTACTGGGCAATTTCAACCTTACCCGTGTCCATTCTGATAGCATCCTCAGGGCAGGCCTCTACGCAAAAGCCGCAAAAGCAGCAGCGGTTGAGATCGATCACAAATTGGGAAGGACGTTTCTGGATTTCTGGATCAGGGTCTTCAGCTGCCTCGACATAGATGCATTCCGAAGGACAAACTGTAACGCATAACATACAGACAACACAACGGGGCTGGCCATCTTCCCTGGTCATGATACGGTGCAAGCTGCGGTGTCTTGAAGCCAGCTCTTTTTTTTCTTCTGGGTATTGAATCGTCACAGCTCCCTTTCTCTTGGTTTTTATTCCCAAGACCTTCAGGATATGGAAGAACATGTTGGCCATAAAATGGCGGGCAGTGATCAGACTTCCTCTGATAATTTCGATAAAATATCCTAAAGCTCTTATCATTTTACAGACTCATTATAATGCCTGTGCCAACGATATTGACCAGGCTCAAGGGAATGAGAAGTTTCCAGCCTAAGTCCATGAGCTGATCATAACGAAATCGAGGGTAGGTCCATCGCAACAGCACTTGGAACCAGCAGAAAAAGAAAACCTTCAAGTTAAAAGCCAATACTTGTAAAATCACCACGATCCAGGAGGCAAGAAACCACTCCCCGCCCCATGGCCAGTGAAAACCATCTGCCTGAAGCCAAGGAACCTGCCAGCCGCCGAAAAAGAGGGTTGTCATGAGGGTAGAAACAATGACGATTTCCATACCATCAGTCATCATGAACAGTCCCCACTTTAAGCCGCTGTATTCAGTGTAGAATCCAATGATCTCCGATTCCCCTTCAGGAAGGTCAAAAGGAACCCTCTTCGTTTCTGCTAAGGCAGCAAAAAGAAAAACAATAAATCCCAAAGGTTGAAGAAAAATCCCCCACTTGGGAATGAAACCAAAAAGCAGCTCTCCCTGGGAATGAACGATGCTGGACAGCTTCAAGGAAGGATAGATCATGATCAAGCCAACCAAGGATAAACCGAAAGCGACCTCGTAGGATATCAACTGCGCTGCACCTCTAATTCCTCCTAAAAGCGAGAACCGGTTATTAGAAGCCCAGCCAGCTAGGATGACTCCGTAAATCCCTAAAGACATCATCGCCAGAACAAACAGCAGAGTCACGTTTATATCAAGAACTTGGAGTTTAATGATTCGGCTCCCGATACGGATGGTATCGCCAAAAGGAATCGCAGCAATGGTCACCGCCACAAAGAAAAAAGAGAGAAAGGGAGCTAAGGAATGAAGAAATTTTCTGGAAAAGGAAGGAGTAAAATCCTCTTTAAATATCATTTTTATGGCATCGGCAAAGGGTTGAAATAAGCCGATCATCCGGAGACCAAAGATTGAAGCTCGGTTCGCTCCAATCCTATCATGTATGATTGCACTCTCTTTCCTTTCAACCCAATCGGCCACATAAAGAGTCAAAAGAAGGAGCCAAACCAGAGCTAGGATGACTTTAATCAAGGGAATCAAAAATTCAATCATTTTTCTTTCTGAAAAAAGGAAATTTCCTCTCTCATTTTCTCCAAAACCGCAGTCGTTGATTCAATCTGATTATAATAATTAGAATTTATGTCTAGCTCCCTGCTCAATTCCAACAGGAATTGCCACTCCGGACGGCTTTCTCCCCACGACTCCAACACAGGCTCAAAACTCTGTATCTTTCCTTCACAATTTGTAAAAGAGCCGCTTTTCTCAGCGGCTAAAGCTGTGGGAAAGACCAGGCCAAAAAGAGAGACCAGGGCGCTTTCCTTCGAGGAAAAAAGGATGCTTGTTTCTATTCCCTCCAGAACTGCTTTTATTTCTTCCAGACTAGCCAGGTCCAAGAGATATTCGCCAAACATGACAAGTACGTCTGTTTTGCCGGCTAATCCCTTGAAATCAAGAGACTGAAAATCAAAACCAATTTCTTCGGCTCCTTTTCTATTCGGACTTCTTTCAGAAGTCAGCAGCATTTTGTCTTTCTCCCCCTGAGATGGGTCAACCATGAATATTCTCTGCATTCTCAAATCATCCCTAAAAATCTTGCGCACCAGGAACAGCTCTTCGTTAGTAAGCCAGGAATTGAGAATTAAAGTCATTCTCGAGATTTTTTTCTTATCATACAATTTTTTTATCTTTTGAGCCGCAAACTGAAGAGCACTCTCCTGATCGAATCTTTTGTTCTTGCCGTTAAGGCTAGAGAGAAAATTTGATAACCTATTCTCATCGAGGTAGGAATAAGCATACCGGCCTAAATCACAAATCCAAAAATCGTTCACAGCCAGATTCTCTCTGGACGTGATTCGATATACTCTCTTTTTCCTTGGTATTCGAGCAAACCCAGGATGGTATTCTATAGAAATGTTACACCCGCGGCTGCAAAGAGGACAGATGGAATCGCCTTTCTGCAGAAACCAGGATCGAATTTGAAACCGAAAATCAGTATCTGTAATGGCTCCTACTGGGCAGACTTCAGTCAAATTGCCCGAGTAATTGTTATCAACCAGCTCGCCATCGTAAGTCGAAATCTCAGAACGGACACCTCTATTGAAAACACCCAGTTCTTGAGTCTTGGTCACCTCTCTCAAGAAGCGAACACATCGGGTGCAGAGGATGCATCTTTCCCGATCGAGTATCAATCTTTCGCCAATGCTGACTTTTTTCTCTCTTTTTTCTTTGAGTTCCTTGAACTGGCTTTCGAACAGACCATACTCTTCATAGTAGTCCTGTAACTTGCATTCGCCTGCCTTATCACAAATGGGACAATCGAGAGGGTGTTCGGCTAGGATAAATTCCAAGACTCCTTTCCTGGCCTCGGTTACTTTTTTGGACTGAGTCCAGACTCTCAAATCTTCTTTGACCTGGGTAGAACAAGCCAGCTCGAGCTTGGGAAATCCTTCAATCTCGACCAAACACATCCGGCAGGAACCCTCAGGAATAAAAGCAGCATGATAGCAGAGATGAGGGATCTGAATTCCTGCCAGTTTGGCAGCTGACAAGACAGTCGTTCCTTCTTTAGCTTCGACTGTTTTGTCATCTATGATAATCTTTATCATCGGCTGTTTACTGGATTAAGCTGGATTCTAGCTCGTCGTTGAATTTTTCGACAATAGAGCTAATAGGCATAGCTGCCGCATCTCCTAAAGGACAAAGAGTCTTGCCCAGGATGTTATTGGCTAACCTGAGAATAGCTTTTAGGTCTTCTTGTTCTCCTTTTCCTTGAACTAAACGTTTCACAATCTTATTTATCCAGGAGGTACCGATGCGGCAGGGTGTACATTGGCCGCAGGATTCATGGGAATAGAATTTGGCCACAGCTTTCAACACTTCAAGAATAGGAGTCTCTTCATCGATGACAATAATAGCAGCAGAACCTAGCATAGATTTCGCCTCCACTAATGAATCGAAATCCATTTTTAGGTCAATCTCATCTGCCCGTAGAATGGGAGCTGACATGCCACCAGGAATCACAGCCTTAAGCGTTTTGCCTTCCTTCATTCCCCCGGCATGCTTAAAGATTATGTCTCTTAAGCTGGTACCAACGGGAAGTTCATAAATCCCAGGATTCTTGACCATTCCGCTCACACCAAAAATTCGGGTTCCTCCATCTCCGGGCAATCCTTGCTGGCAAAACCAATCCGCGCCCTTGAGGATAATGGCCGGGACATTAGAAAGAGTTTCGACATTGTTTATGACAGTCGGACACTGGAAAAGACCAATCGAGGCAGGAAATGGGGGTTTTAACCTGGGGTAACCCCGCTTGCCTTCGAGCGACTCCAGCAGCCCGGTTTCTTCTCCACAGATGTAGGCTCCCGCCCCTCTGTGCACAGTTATATCCAGTTTAAAGCCTGTTTTGAGGATATTCTTCCCTAAGAATCCTTTTTCATAAGCTTCAGAAATGGCCTGCTCAAGCCTCAGAGCCACCGCCTCATATTCTCCTCTTATGTATATGAAAGCATGGTGGATGCCCACACAAAAACAGGTAATGATGACTCCTTCAATCAGCAAATGAGGATCATGAGCCATGATATAGCGGTCCTTAAAAGTTCCAGGCTCTCCCTCATCAGCATTAGCACATAAGTATTTTGGCTTATCCACATCTGGTACAAAACTCCATTTAACTCCAGCAGGAAAACCTGCTCCGCCTCTACCTCTCAGGTTGGCTTTCTTGACCTCGTCCAGGATCTGCTCAGGGGTCATTTCCTTTAAGGCTTTCCTGACTGCTGTATACCCTTTTTTTTCAAGGTAAACATCGATTTTAAAACTATTCTTCAACCCAAAATTTTTGGTTAGAATTTTTTCTTTCACTTGCCTAATCTAGACTCTCTAAGATGGAATCAATTCTTTTCTTATCCAGATTCCCGTAGTAATCAAAATTTATCTGCATGCAGGGGGCCGCTTCACATGCGCCCAAACACTCCACAGTAGAAAGAGTAAATTTGCTATCTGCAGTCGTTTCTCCTGGTTCAATCTTTAGCTTGTTCCTTAAATAGTCAATCAATTTTTCCGCTCCTAAAATTGAGCACGTTAAATTCGAGCAGACTTGAATATGGTATTTTCCCTTTTTTTGGCTATGGAGCATGGTATAGAAAGTGACAGCCTCTCTTACTCTTACAGGTTTTATCCTCAGCATCTTGGCCACTGCTCTCTCTGCTTCTTCCGGAAGATACCCGAATTCTTGTTGAGTTAGATGCAGAACAGGGAGAAGAGAAGCTTCCATTCTTGGGTAACGAGAAATGACTTCCTTGATCTTTTTTTTGGTCTGCTCAGAGAATTCTGGACTCACCGGTCTAGCTCTCCTCCTATCATATTGAAAGAGCCAAAAGTGGGGATAACATCAGCCACATAGCGGCCTTGGATCAACTTTTCCATGGCTGACACAATATGAAAGCAAGGCCCTCTGAGATGAAGCCGGTAGGGCTTATCTGTCCCATCAGAAACAATATAATAGCCCAGTTCTCCATTACCCCCTTCAACAGAGAAATAAACTTCCCCTTTGGGAGGCTTGATTCCATGTCCTTTCATGAAGAATTTAAAGTGATTGATAATCCCCTCGATGGAAGTGTAAGTGCTTTCTTTGGGAGGAATGATGTATTTCTTATGCTCGGCTAAAATATTTCCATAAACATCCTTCTCCGAGCCTTCTAGGTTCGGCGAAAGCTTGATTCTTTCTTCAGCCCTCTTTTGTCGAGAGGCTTTGATAGCTTGTGCAGGCTCTATTCCCTTGGTCAGAAGGGGGCCTTTTGATTTGGGCGTTTTTTCCAAGCACTGTTCGATAATGCGTAGGCTCTGTTCCATCTCTCTCATCCGGACATCATAGCGGTCGTAATTATCTCCTCTCTTGCCCAGGGGGACTTCAAAATCCATCTGATCATAAACGAGATAGGGATGAGCTTTTCGAACGTCATAATAAACTCCGGTGGACCTCAGGCAGGGACCTGTCCAGCCGAAAGAAATGGCTTCCTCGGGGGTCATGACAGCAATATCCCTGGTTCTGTTAAGAAAAATCTTGTTTTTATTCAAAAGTCCAGCTACATCCTTCAGGACTTTTCTGGTCTCGATAATGGCTTTCTGCACAGATTCTTTCCACTCAGGATGGAGGTCAGCCCGTACGCCTCCGATTCTGATGTAAGATGTTGTCATCCTAGCGCCAGTAGTTTCCTCGATAACATCCCAGATAAATTCTCTGGCCTTGATTTTGTAGAGGAAAACAGTAAAGGCTCCGCATTCCATGGCCATGGCTGCCAAACAGGTCAGATGGTCCGAAATCCTAGAGAGCTCGCTCATGATGACCCGGATATACTGGGCTCTCTCTGGAACCTCTATCCCCAACATTTTTTCTACAGTCATGACATAACCGAGGTTGTTAATAAGAGGTGATACGTAATTTAGCCTATCCGTATAAGGGAGCAGGTTAAAATATGTCTTGTGTTCACAAATTTTTTCAAAACCGCGGTGAAGGTAGCCCAACTCTAATTCTGAATTGAGAATCCTCTCCCCATCGAGCTCAACCATAACTCGAATGGTACCGTGCATGGCTGGATGAGAGGGTCCCATGTTTAAGAGTAGGCTTTCTTTTCTGGCTTCTTTTTGAATTCTGGTTGGCATCTTACTTCTTCAAAGGAATCCTTGGTTGTCTTTTCCTTAAGGGGTAGTCTTTCCGTAAAGGGTAGCCCTCAAAGCCGTCATACATGAAAATTCGTCTAAGGTCAGGATGGCTTTTAAAATGGACTCCGAACATATCAAAGACTTCCCTCTCCAGCCAGTTGGCATTTTCCCAAAGAGAAGTCAGAGAATCGATGCTGGGGTCTTTTTCAGACAGCCGCGTTTTTATTCTGAGTCGATGACTCTTGGGTAGCGAAAGCAAGTGATAGACCATCTCGAATCGCGGCTCTTGTCCTAGAAAATCTACACAAGTCAGGTCCAGAAGCATGTTGTATTCATAGGGTTTGTTTTTCAAGAAAGTCACGATTTCCAGCAGAGATTCTCTGTCGATAACAAGAGTTTCGTCTCCCAAGTGAGCAGAGGTCTCTATGATTTTATCTTGGAACCTTTCTTTGACCTGCTCGACTATTTTCTTTTCTTCCATCGCCAGTCCTGCTCTTGGTTTTGGATTTTTTCCTGAAGTTTGATAAAGGCATTCAAGACTGTCTCGGGTCTAGGCGGACATCCTGGAATATAAACATCCACCGGGATGATAGAATCAATTCCTTGTAAGACGGCATAATTATCATAGATTCCACCGCTGACAGCACAGGCGCCAAAGGCCACTACCCATTTGGGCTCAGTCATCTGCTCATAAACTGTTTTAAGCACAGGAGCTAATTTTTGAGTGATGGTTCCGACCACGAATATCAAATCCGATTGCCTGGGGGAAAATCTTGTCCAGCCAGCTCCGAAACGGTCTATATCGAAATGAGAACAAACAGTGGACATATACTCCATTCCGCAGCAGGCTGTGATATAGGGATAATGAAAAAGCGAATATTTCCGAGCCCAACCCAAAATATGATTAAATTTTGTGGTTATGAAATTCCCTTCCATCACGACCTTTCTCTAACGGAAATTTTTAAAAAAAACAACTTTTTCATTCCCACTCAAAAACTCCTTTTTTCCAAGCATAAATAAACCCCAAAACCAAAACAAATATATAAGCAAACATCACGATCAAAGCTGTCAAACCCATATCTTTAAAGATTAGCGCCCAGGGGAAGAAAAACACAACCTCGATATCAAAGAGAAGAAAAAGGAAGGCTACCAGATAAAACTTTATAGGAAAGGGATTTATGCCTTCTTGAAGATAAGGACTTCCGCATTCAAAAGGCGATTCTTTCGTAGGACTGGATTTGCTCGGCCCGAGGAACTTATTCATCAAAAGCAACAATGCGCCGAGAAGGCCGAAGATTAGGAAAACAAGGAATATTTCAATCATGGCTTGCCGTAAATAAAGGCATAAATTTTATATAAATAAGTTCAAATTTGCAAACATTTTGACATTTTTTTTTTTATTATCCATAATGAACTCTTGAAAAACCAAATCATCCTTTTTCTAAATTGATGAAAAGAAAACAATTAGCCTTGATTGGGATGCCCCTTTTGGGCGTTTTTCTCTTCTTTTCTGGCTGTCTAAAAAGAGAGATGAACCCAAATTTTATTCTGATCACTTTAGATACTCAGAGGGCAGATTTCATAAGCGCCTACTCCCGGGATCATGGTTCAACTCCGAACATAGATTCCCTAGCTGAGAAAGGTCTTCTTTACGAAAATTGTTTCAGCCTTACTCCTATAACTTTACCGTCCCATGCTTCCCTATTCTTTTCTCAGCCGCCTCACCGATTAAAAAACTATAATAACGGGCAAAATATCAGAACACACAGAAAAAGGCCCTCCTTTGTCAATATTTTTAGAAAAAGAGGATTTATGACAGCAGCGTTTGTCTCGTTAGGAGTATTAAAGGCAAGTTTTGGATTGGATGAAGGCTTTGACTTTTACCAGGATGATTTTCCTGGGGAACGTTGGTATTTGGCAGCCGAAGAGGTCAATAAGAGAGTCTTTGCCTGGCTTGAAGCGAATAAGAATCAAAGATTTTTCCTCTGGATTCATTATTCAGACCCTCATGCGCCCTATGCTCCGCCCTACTCTCCTCCTGACCTCAAAATATTTCTGAATGACCATCTCATCGGAGAATTCTTATTAACTCAGAACACTCCTTATGAACTAGACCTGAATGTGGAAAAAGGAAAAAACCTGGTGCGACTTGAGGTTCACAACGAGTTCATCAGGAAAGAAAGCCTCTACTGTGCAAAGTTTGACATTTTTAACTTCTCTCCTAAGTCAGGCCAAAAAGACCTAAAAATACAATTTCAAAGAGGCTGGTTCATTCAGAGACAAAAAAGCAATCTCTTTTGTAAGAAAAGAGCATACGTTGAGATCGAGAGCGCTTCATCTTTCTCTCCTCTTAAGCTTTCTTTCAAGGGCAATCTCTTTTTTCCAAAAGAGAAAGAGGCGCTAGAAGAACTCTATAAACGAGAAGTAGAGTACATGGATAAAGAAATTGGTAATCTCTGGAATAAATTAAAAGAGCTGAAGCTTTTCAAAAAAACCCGCATCCTTATGGTAGGCGATCATGGAGAAGGCTTAGGTGAACACAAGGGCTATCTCGGAAAACAGCATTACGGTCACATTCATTTTCTCTATAATGTTTACCTGAAAGTCCCTCTCATTATTTATGATCCCTTCGCTACAAAAAAAGGCCTCAGAAGAACAGAGCTTGTAACGCTGCTTGATATTGCTCCAACAATCATGAACCTGATGGGTTTTAAACAAATGCCTTCTTTTCAGGGAAGAAATCTTTTTTCTCACCAAAAAGATGACATAACAATTTTCCAAGAAACATACAAACCTGAGGCTTTTATGGACGTCTTTGCTCTTTTAAAATTTCCTTGGCATCTCATCTATACTCCTGAAAAGAGTAAATACGAATTATACGACCTCATTGAAAATCCAGAAGAAAAAGAAAATATATACCAAGAGCTTCACCTTCCTCATGAAGTCCTAGATCTCAAGAAAAAGTTGGATTCCCTTGCGCAGGCGATTTCAAAAAATAAGAAAGAAATCAAGATAGATGATGAGGCCAAAGAAATGCTCAAAGCTCTCGGATACATTAAATGAATCTCTTTAAGGCTTATTCCAAAAGCATTAAACTTGAAATGAAGAAAGGACAAAAAATTATTGCTATCAAATCATTGATTTTATTCATGATTACTCTTTCTGTAATCCAATGTCGCTTGTCTGAAGGAAAAAAATACACACCATACAAAATCATCGATAATCTGTCGAAAGAGAATGTTATCGAGAGTCCTTTCAAAGACATAATAAAAAAGTTCAAATTTGTCGAAGAAGACTTCCAGGAAAAATGGCAATATCTTCCCGAACTTTCTAATGATAAACACGGAGTATGGGGAATGTCGACTAAACATCCGATCTTAGGAGAATATGACTTAAAAACTCCTGAGAAAACAAGGTTGTACAGGAATGAAAAAATAGTAAAGAAGTTGAGCAAGCATAGAAAAGAAGGATGGAGCTGGATAAGGACAAGCGAAAAATTAGTTATCAAGCAATTTAAAGATTACAACAAGCACTTCAATGGTGTCGTCCTAACAGACGGGGATTCCTTAGAATTTGAACGATTTCTCGCCCAAGGCGATGTTAGCATCGACATCTACGTATTAAACAGGAATTGGAAGACTTTTCGACCGGACCTAAAAATATATTTCAGCGATAGCGAAGTAGCAAAGATTACTGCAACTCGAAAAAGATGGTTCAGAATTTCAAACACGGTCAAGCTCGGCAAACACGATATTAAAATCAAATGCACTGTGCCTGACGGAAAAACTGCAGATCCAGAAAGAGATTTTCTGATTATTGGCATGATTAAGATCCTGAGCTCCTCTGATATCTTGTTGTTATCAAAGCCTCAGAGCGCAGAAAAGGAGCCTCCACGAGGAAAGTTTCAATTAAACTATTACACTCACGAATTCATCCCAGGGGAGAAAGGGCAATTGTTCAAAAATTCTAATCAGTTGTTCCTTTATAATTTTAAGAATGAATATCCCCTTTATGATCTTGGTATTGAAAATAATCCCTATTTCCTCAAGAAGAAAATAAAAATCATAAAAAAAATTGAAAACAGTCAATATTCCCTAAATTCTCTAGTCGCTCCTCCGAGAAGCGAGTTTACGATTCCTTTAAAAATTCAACCAAGGAGTACTCTGGAACTTGAATATGGTTTTCTAAAATTTGGAAAAAAGTCAAGCAATATCATAAATTTTAAAATTGTTATCGAAGAGCCTGAAGCAGATAAAGTTATTTTGAACAAGAACTTGTCTCCGATAACTAACGATGAGATCCTCTTGGAAAGCATCGATCTCTCATCCTGGGCAAGCAAAAAAGTCAAATTATCTTTTATCACTGAAGATGTAACTCAAGATCTAAATAACAAAAACGTTCTAGGCTCTATGCCTGTATGGATCAACCCGATAATCTACCAACCTTCAGGAGAGGATGACATAAATGTTATCCTTATCTCTTTGGATACATTGAGGCCTGATCATCTTGGCTATTATGGATATGATAGAGATACAAGTCGCACAATTGACCAGCTGGCCAAAGAGGGCGTCTGCTTCTTGAATACCTACAGCACAACTTCATGGACCCTTCCTGGCCACATATCAATGCTAACCTCTTTGAATTGTATCCGACATCAAGTCTACTATCCATTTGATAAAATGAGAGTTGATATTGAAACCCTTGCTGATTTTCTGAGAGTTAATGATTATCTCTGTGCCGCTTTCACAGGCGGTGGCTATTTGAGTGCCGATTATGGATTTAGTAAAGGCTTTGACAGTTATCAAGAATTGAAACTCTTCGGAAAAAAAGCCCTTCGCTATGACGAAGCTGAATTCCTAGCTGAGTTCGCTTTTAATTGGCTACAACGAAATAAAGATAGGAAATTTTTTCTCTTTCTTCATACTTATCAGCCTCATGATCCTTATGCAAATCTTTCGACTTTAGGAAAAGCTTATTTAGAAGCGGGATACAAATGGGATAAAGTCAACATGGGGACTCTTCTCGAGCATAAGAGCAGATTCAATACATCCTTTTCAGAGAAAGAAAAGGAGAACATAATTTCGCTCTATGACGGCGAAATCCTGCATACCGATGCCTTCTTTGTAAAACCAATAATGGATTATTTAAAGAAATTGAAAATTTACGATAAAACAATGATCATCCTCACCAGCGACCACGGGGAAGAATTTTATGATCATGAAGCCTGGCTCCATGATCACACTATTTATGAAGAAGGAATCAAAATCCCTTTGATCATCAAATTTCCTTTTTCCGACTATAAAGGAGAAAAAATAAGCAAAATAGCAAGAATCACTGATATAGTTCCTACGATTCTCGATTTCTTAGAAATCAACACGAATTCAAAAAAGTTAGACGGAGATAGTCTTTTGCCACTTATCGAAGGCCGAGAAAAAAAAGAAAGGACTTTTTTGAGTGATTTGGCTTTAAGGAGATTCAAAGCCGGCCCAACTCTTATTGCTACAAATAAAGAAAACTTCAAATTCATTTTGAACAAAAAAACAGTTTCTCCTTATATAAACAAAATCGCAAAGAACCTAAAAGGAATGAAAATTGAGCTTTATGACTTAGAAAAGGATCCAAAAGAAAAAAACAACCTAGCTCAAAACATAAAATACAAAGAATTGTGTTCTCGTCTCTTAAGGCAAATCGAAAGAGAATATAAAAAAATAGAAAAGTTTACAACTGAAAAAGAACAAATTACTCTAGATGATGATCTTAGAGAAAGGCTAAGAGCTCTAGGTTATATTAAATAATCTTCATGAAATCTTGGTTCTGAAATGGGCAATCTTCAATTCTATTGATTTTTTTTCATTCTTAAAAGACTGGTGCATCCGCAAAATAATCAAATTAAGAGTCTCCAATGATGAGTAGAAATGTTTATTTATCTGTGATTATCCCTGTATATAATGAAGAAACGAAAATAGCAGAAACACTCCTAAAAATAAATCATTATGTGTCTCGCCAAGACTATTCTAGCGAAATAATCATAGTAAACGATGGCAGTACAGATAACACAATAGGCGTCGCAAGAAAAACCTTAAAAAATATCTCTTTAAAAAGCCTTTCCCTATCTAGAGAAATAAACCGAGGCAAAGGATATTCTGTCAAGGAAGGAGTTCTTCAAGCCAACGGTGAATTCATTCTCTTCTCCGATGCAGACCTGTCCACTCCTTTTGAAGAGCTGGAGAAGCTCATGCCCTGGATAGACAAAGGCTATGACATAGTGATTGGTTCTAGGGGATTGAAGGATTCTGATATTCAAATCCCCCAATCTAGGCTGCGGGAGATTTCAGGAAAAGTCTATAATGTTCTGGTCCAATGTCTCATTATCCGAGGAATCAAAGACACCCAATGTGGATTTAAACTCTTCAAAAGAGCAGTCGCTTTAGATGTGTTCAAAAGACAGAGGATCGAAGGATTCAGTTTCGATGTCGAAATTCTCTTCATCGCTAAAAGACTGGGTTACAAGATAAAAGAAGTACCCATAGTCTGGAGAGATTCCCGCCCGAGCAAAGTAAGAATACCTGTCGTCCCCTTCAAGATGCTTTGGGAGTTATTCAAAATAAGACTCAGAAGTAAACGTAAAGAAAAGTACTGATATCGACTGGAGCCGCTTCCTAAACATTCAAAACATGGAGGGCTTCTTTCTTTGCGCCTAGAGCTGCTTCCATCACAGCTTCTGAGAGAGTGGGATGAAGGTGGATTGAAGAGGACACATCTTGAAGCTTCATCCCTCTGGTCAAGGCCAAAGTCATCTCGGGAATAATCTCACTCGCTTTGGGTGCCAGCAAATGGGCCCCGATGATTTTATCCTTCTCATCCGCAATAACCTTCGCTATGCCCTCTGGCTTTCCCAGAGTCAGAGCTCTTCCGTTTGCTTGAAGCGAGAAGATTCCGACCTGAGTCTTTATTCCCATATCCTGGGCTTCTTTCTCAGTCAGGCCAACAGATGAAAACTCGGGTTCTGTATAAACGGCCTGAGGCAGGGCGCCATAATTCAAAGTTTTCTTGGAGCCTGATATATTTTCGGCGGCCACAACTCCCTCCTGCAATGCTTTATGTGCCAGAAGCTTTCCTCCGATCAGGTCTCCCACAGCGTAAATCCCAGAAATGCTGGTCTCAAGCTGAGGACTCACTTTTACAAATCCTTGCCTGTCCAAGAATGCACCGGGCATCGTGTCTCTTAAACTCTCAGAGTTAGGTGTTCTTCCTGTTGCTAGCAGGACCCTATCTGCCTCCAACTCGAACCGAGATTGATCTTTAAGATCGATCCCCTTGAGAGACACCTCGCCTCCCTTGACCAGACTCTCTTCAATTTTCATCTGAGTATGAATCTCAAGGCCCTGACGTTTGAGAACTCTCTCCAATCGAGTCACTATTTCCTTGTCACTTCCAGGTAAAATCGTAGGCATAATCTCCAAGACAATGACTTCAGTTCCAATCCTCTGGTAAATGGTTCCTATCTCAAGCCCGATGGCGCCTGCCCCGACAACAAGCAATTTTTTGGGAATGATTTGCAATTCCAACGCTTCGCGGCTGGTGATGACTTCCTTTCCGTTCGGGGCTAGAAATGGAAGTACGGCCGGCCGACCCCCCATAGCAAGGATAATGGAACTAGATTCAAGAATCTTCGCTTCCCCATTTTTCTCGACACTCACCTGATTTTCATTCTTTAAAAAGGCTGTTCCTTTTATGACCTTGACTCCGTTTTTGTCTAAGAGAAAATCTATGCCTTTTACTAGCCGGTTCATTACACTCTTCTTTTCCTCTTGAACCTTTTCCCAGTTGAGTTGCATTTTATCCAATTCCCCTACGATGTTTTTTGATTCCTTCAATTCCTTGAAAACTTGGGTTTGGTGGAGAAGATATTTCGTAGGGATGCAACCATAATTCATGCAGGTCCCCCCTAATTCATCTCTCTCGATCAAAACAACTCTCTTTTTAAGTTGAGCTGCCCTGAGTGCAGCCACGTATCCTCCGGGACCGCCTCCAAGGATGATTAAATCCGGTTTTTCTCTCATATTTCCCCCTCTTGAACGAAAATCAGGGTCACCGCCTTCAATGATTCTATCCCTTGAGAAGAAATCAGCCTCAAATTCGCCGCTTTTAGGGCCTTTGGAATGCCCAAGAAATTCTCTCTAGTAAAATTATACTTTTCACTTACTGTAGATAAAAAAGATAAATTTTACAAGCTAGAAAACTTTTCAGAATCCTTGACAGATAGCATCAAAAAGTAAAAAATATTGAGACTTAAAAATCAATGACAATAGGGAAAACATTCATCTTAAGCAGAAAGACTTTAAGACTTCTTCTCTCTCTGATCATCCTTGTCCAAGTCTTGACGTCTGTTACTTGGGCAGAGGAATTAAGCAGCATCTGGGGACAGGTTTTCGATGAGCACCAAAATCCTGTCCCTGGAGCTAAGATCATAATCTCCTCAAAAGATTCTGGATACCAGAAAAACATTGTCAGCGATAAATCGGGATTTTACAAGCTGGGAGGCTTCCCATCAGGCTTTTACTCTGTTAGCTGCCGAGCAAAGGAGTACCACGCCTACAACCGAGAAAAAATTCCCTTTGAACCTGGCCGTACTCTTTATTTGGAAATCACCTTAATCCCTCAAGGCAAAAAAGAAATTCCTGCTATTGGTCCTCTTTTCGATTTCTCGAGTTGCGAGCATCAGACCGTCATCGAGAAATCTCAAATCCAGACTTATCCTTCACCTCACAACGTCTGGTCCTTGGTAGAAAACCAGGATTTATCAGCCACAGCCAACCGTATCGATGTGGGAGGACTCTGGAGCAGTATCCCTGGTCTCTTCAGTTCAAGAGGTGGCAGTTCTTGGACTCAGAATATCTATCTCCTCAATGGACTGGATGCGACTGATCCCTACTGGACAGGAAGACCTCTTTTTTACCCCGATTTCTTCTCTCTCCGATATGCTCAGTTAATCAATGCCGGTCATCCTCCTCAAGCCCTTTCTCCAGGAGCCTACTATAATCTCATAACTCAAGAAGGTCATCCAGATTATCATGGAGCGATCTCTTTCTTTTATGTTGACCAAAGTATGGGGAGTTCTAATATAACCCCATCCTTGGAACAGGAAGGAATTTCAGAAAGCCATACCTTCAACACTTATGCAGACACCCATGTTCATCTTTCAGGGCCTCTGGTTCGGAACAAGCTCTTTTTTTTCACCTCCTGGACATCGATTTACATCGCCCGGGATTTGGCTGACTACGAACAAGAAGATGAGGCTTCCATCTCTTCAGGATTGTTGAGTTTAAAATATCGTGGTTCCAAAAGCACACTTCAGTTTCTCTGGACAGGGCAGGTCATCTCCAATCCTACTTTCGGAGCTGGAAGGCATATTCCCTCCTCTGCGACCACAAACCAAAAAAACCTTTACACTGTTATCCAACTGACCTGGAGCTGGAGACCCAATGATAGCAACTTTTTAAAAGGAGGTCTGAGCTTTAATCAAGGCCGAATCGACTCTCACTTCCAAGAAGAATCGACCGGCCAGCATGGCTTGGAAGTCTTTAAAAATATTCCCTCCGGTCCTGCTCCGTTTGCTGCTGAAGATAACAGGTCCTCAATAAACCTTGTATTGAGGGGAGAGTCTTTGCTAACCAATATTCTTAAGGCCAGCCATAGATTCCAATACGGAATCCAGCTCCAACATAATCGTTCTTCCTCGAAGAAAGAAATCAAAGACAATCTTCATGTCCGCTTCTATGAGGACCAGCCTCTGGAAATCATTCAATACAACACCCCCCTCCATCACCGAGAATCTGCTTTCCTTATCAATTTATATGCTCAAGACAGCTTGACGTTTTCCAATTTTTTCTCTTTCTACCTTGGCCTTAATCTTGCTTACAGCAGAGGCTGGGTTCCCTCTCAAAGCTCAAACCTCTTCAACTTCGGCTCACCCGCTAATAACTCTAGGAAAGAAAATAAAATAAACTGGCTCAACCTTTCTCCTCGCCTGGGATTAATTTTTCCTTTATCCCAGAGCAAGAAGACAGCTTTTAAGATTTCTCTGGCCAGGTATTACTTCACGCTGCCTCTCCACCTATTGACTTATGGGAATCTGAATGCTCTGGGAGGTGAAGTTTATTCCTGGGAAGACACCAATAATGATCGCCAGTTTCAAGAAGGGGAAACCCGGATGTTTATCCGCAGAGAAGGGCCTTTCTTCAGCTCCATAGACCCTGACTTGAAAAGACCTTATACTGATGAACTCGCCATATCTCTTGTTAGCGTCTTCGGCTCTGGATGGTACTTCAGTCTGGGAGGATTTTTCAGGGAGACAAGGAATCTCATCCAAACTACCAACATCGGCGTACCTTTTACAGCCTACGATCCTGTTGAATTCTTCGATATCGGAGACGATAGAATCCCTGGGACTCATGACGACCTCACTTTTACCGTCTACAACCAAAGAGAAAACACTCTAGGCCAGGATTTCTTCCTTCTAACCAATCCCGGCTCAGAAAAGACGTCTCAATACCAAGGTCTAGACCTGGTGCTGGTCAAAAGATACGGTTCCAAGTTCACCTTTTTTCTTTCCCTAACGGCCACTCGAGCTGTTGGCACCACCAGCCCCGGCAACACAGAATGGGAAAACGATAATGGAGTTGTCGGAGCTCTGCACGATGATCCCAACACGCTTATCAATGCCCGAGGAAGATTACGATTTGACCGGGCCTACACAGGAAGAATCGGCTTCAGTTATTTAGCTCCCTTGAATATCAGGGTGGCAGGCATTATGAAATACTATGACGGCCAGCCTTTTGCCAGGAAAATCATTGTTACCGGGATGAACCAAGGTCCTTTTTTCATCCAGGCTCATCCTCGGGGCGTTTCTAGGTATGAATTCAATCATACTGTCGATATCAGGATAGAAAAAACGTTCAATTGGGGCAAAGGGAAATTTCGAATCATACTCGATAGCTTTAACATCCTTAACGCACATTTGGCTACCGAGGAAAACGAATGGACAGGACCAGAATATCCATTGCGTTTGGCGATCGAAATCCAATCTCCTCGAGTATTCCGTTTAGGATTGGCCTATGAATTCTAGAGAGGACTTTTTGCTTGACATCAGCGGCTCATTGTGTTACCAAGTGCTGTCCATCGAATATGATAAGGGTGACGAGCAGAGTTCAGCTCAAAAGACCAAGAGTAGAGATTTCTCCTCGAGAATAAACAAAAACCATTCTTAAGAACGCTCTTGGGCAGGCATGGATTTAAGAAAGAGCATATTTATTGCCATTATTCTCCTGATTTCCCCTTATCAGAGTTCTTTTCCTCAAACTTATTCTGATCAGGATTGTCTTTCTTGCCATGGAAAACCTGAAATCTCCCAGATCACCCGAGAAGGGGCACTGCGCCCTGTCTACGTGAATCCTGAAGAATGGTCTCAAGATGTTCATCAACTCGGCAAAATCAGGTGTGTAGACTGCCATCTCAACGCTAGTCCCTATCTTCACTTCAGGGAAGGTCTTATCGACGTGAATTGTGCCCGTTGTCATCCCGAAGAAGAAGAAGAATACCAAAAAAATATACATTTAACCTTCTCCATTCCCTCTCCTAATAAAGAATTTCCCCTTTGCTTCCACTGTCATACTAAACACTATGTTCTGCGCCATGACAATCCTCTCTCATCAATAAACGAGAGGAATGTCGGGAAGACCTGCGGTCAATGCCACGCTGAAGTTATGATAGAGGGAATCCTGAAAGGCGCTTCTTTAGGAAAGATATCTGGACATCGCAAAGGTGACCTTGGGGAGAAATTTGAAATGAAGGTGTGCATCAACTGCCACTATGATGACTCCGCGCATGGCGCCAAACGTGTCTATAAAGATTTCTGCCCTCGTTGTCATAATGTTTATTCCAAGGGAGAAGCTATTCTCGGGCCCACACATCTCAGCTCACAAAGATGGATATGGCTGAATTATCTCGGTGGAAGCCTGGTTCTCTTTCTTTTTGTGGGAACCTTTGCTTTTATCAGCCTCAAAAAAAAGAAGAGGATTATGAGCAGGGCAAAGTCTTGGTATAAGAAGATGAAAATCGAAGAACAACCTGAACCAGAGAAAAAAGAAGCTGTTCAAGAGCAAAATAGACAAAGCCAAGATACAGGAAGCGAAGAATAAGAACAAGAATGACATGAAGAAAAAAGCGATACGCTATGCTATGTTGTTCGACTTGCGGAAGTGCATCGGATGCCATGCTTGTGCTGTTGCCTGTAAGAGTGAAAACAATGTTCCTTTGGGTGTTTGGAGGAGCTGGGTCAAAAAAGTAGAGAAAGGACAATATCCCAATTCCAAAGAATTTTTCCTGCCTCTAGTCTGCAATAACTGCGAAAAACCAATTTGTGTAACCGTTTGTCCAGTCTGGGCTTCGATCAGACGCCCGGATGGGATTGTCTACATCGATCCGCACAGGTGCATCGGCTGTCGATATTGTATGGCAGCTTGCCCCTACGGCGTGAGGTATATTAATCCTCTGAAAAAAATCGCCGAGAAGTGCTACTGGTGCCACCACAGGGTAGATGCGGGTCTCAAGCCGGCCTGTGTAATGGCTTGTCCTACCGACGCAATAATCTTTGGTGATCTGGAAGATCCTGAGAGTGAGGTGGCTAAGAGCGTGACCAAGAATGCCGTTCAGGTGATCAAACCAGAAATCGGAACTGCCCCCCATACATTCTACATAGGCCTGGACATAGCTGCTGTCGAAGCAAAACAAGAAAGAGAGAGATAAGGAGTATTTTGGACGTTCAAGTTTTATACAATATCATCCATCAGGATGCCTTCGGGCTAAACATCGCCATCTATTTCTATCTTACAGGTTTAAGTGCAGGTTCGTTTATTCTTTCTACCCTGGCCTATGGATTTGGTTTGGAAAAGTTCAAACCCCTTGGCAAAGTAGGAGTTGTGGTCGCGACCATAGTTCTCATTATCGCTCCTTTTTTCCTTCTCATTCACATCGGGATGCCCTCCCGAGCCTGGCACCTCTTTGTTTATCTCAACATGGCTTCTCCGATCACCTGGGGTTCATTCCTGCTCATTCTCTATCCCATAAACTGTATTATATACGGCTACTTCATGTTCAAAGAACATATGAAGCTAACCCGGATCTTCGGGTTCATCGGCATTCCCCTGGCTATATCAGTCCATGGATATACAGGCTTTATCCTGGCCTTCGGAAAGGCCAGGGCTCTCTGGAATACAGCACTCATGCCCATCCTTTTCCTCGTCTCAGCGGTGGTTTCAGGTATCGCCCTCATGATTCTTGTTGTAATCATCAAAGATCGTTTCTTCTCTAAGGAAAAAAAGATTGACAAAGAGTTAATCTTAAGCTTGGGCAAATTGATGGCCTGGATGATCGTCTTCGACTTGTTTCTAGTGGCTAGTGATCTTATCGTCCTCTCAATTTCTCATTCAGATGCTCAAGCCGCAGCTCATTTGATACTCGCCGGGAAATTCAGCCCGCTGTTCCTCATCGTGGAGAATCTCCTGGGCAAGATCATTCCCTTCATAATCTTGATTGTGCCAAGGTTCAGAACCCTACCATGGATCATCGTCGCTTCTATCCTGGTAGTCGTTGGAATATTCTTTATGAGGTATGTCGTTGTGGTGGGCGGGGAATTCGCACCCTTATTATAGAAGGTTTTAAAGTGATAAAAAAAACAGCCATTTCCAGACGAAGGTTCATGAAAACCGGAATAACTTTGGTGGCGAGTGCTGCTGCTGGAATGGGTGCTACCCAAATCCCTGACATGAAAAAAAACAGCTCAGCCGTATCACGCACCTCGCTCAAGACTCTACGGGCCATCCCCACCTCCTGTGAACAGTGTCCAGCAGGTTGCGGCCTAATCGCCTATCTGAATGGCGAGCGGCTTGTTCAGCTCCTTGGCAATCCTAGCCATCCCAACAACCAAGGAGGCATATGTGCCAAAGGTATTGCCGGGCTAAACCTGGTCAACGACCCTGAAAGGCTATTGTTTCCTCTAAAAAGGATCGGACCTAGAGGTGGCGGCCAATGGTCAAAAATCACATGGGATGAAGCGTATTCCATTCTTAGCAGGCGAATCGAACAGATGATGTCGAAAGGAAACCTGAATGAATTTATTATTGATAAAGGTCGAGAGGACCCTTTGCTCGAGCGGTTTATTACTGCTCTAGGAACTGCACCTGTCCTCGACCGGCTATCATTGAAGAATCTCAATCGAGATACTGCCTTTGTCTCAATGATAGAGTCTCCCTACCTCATCGAAGACGTGGGAAAAAGTCGCACCATCTTAAACTTTGGGGCTAATCCTTACGCTAATCACGACTACTTCATAGGCTTTGCCCGTCGGCTTGTCCACTCTCGTGTAGAGAAAGGAGCCAGGCTGATAACTTTTGATGTCCGAATGTCTGAAACTGCAGCTAAGAGTGATGCCTGGTATCCCCTCAAAGCAGGAACCGACGCTATCGTTGCTCTCTCCATGGCCCGAGTCATAGTGGAGAAGGGATTGGCTGATCAGGAGTTTATGAAGAAAAACACGAACTCCCCCTTGCCTGTGCTCAAAGACCATCTCTCCCAGTACACTCTCCAAAAGGCAGCCATGGTGAGCGGATTGAGGGCAGAAGATATTGAACGCCTGGCAGTGGAGTTTGCTACCCAGAAGCCATCTGTCGCTTTGTTCGGTGGAGGAGTCACCGATCATATACATGGAAGCCAGAATGCAAGATGCATAGCTCTTTTGAACTGGCTGATCGGAAATCTTGAACAGGAAGGAGGCCTTTTCTTCCCTCGTTTTATTGAAAAATCCCAGCCAAGGGCGCCCTGGCAGAAATCTTCAGGGCCTAAACCTGATCAAATCAAAGCAACTTTGGATTTGCAGAAACTTGGGAACCGCATCGACACCTATTTCGCTTATCTTTCCAATCCTGCCTACGATGATCTGGATTGCAGATCTACTGTGAAATTGCTAAAAAACGAAAAAAAGGTTCCTTTCCTGGTGGCTATGGACACCCATCTCACCGAAACAGCTTTCCTGGCCGATATGGTTCTTCCGGCAGCCACTTACCTTGAAAGCTGGGGACTAAAAAGTGCTCCTTCCTTGGAGGGAGTGCCCATTCTTAATCTCAGACAGCCTGTGGTGTCTCTTTTGAGTACAGCTGAAGTCCTAAGACTTCCCGGGTTTGAGGTCGGCAAGCTCATCGAACCCGTGTTCCGTCCTAAAGGCGAAGCCAAAGAAATCGGCAACCTCTGCTTAGAGCTAGCTCGGAGAATAGGTGACCGGGTTTCAAAAAGCCTGCCCTTTAAGGATACACAAGATTATATAGCCCAAGAAGTCTTGACTTTCCCAGCGCTCAAAAGCCAGGGTGGTCTTAAGATATTGAAGAGGGAGGGCATGTGGTTCAGTCCTCAAAAAGACAGTCGACATAGCGCCGCGAAATATTCTTCTCGAAGAAAAAACAAAGTAAAGATATATGCTGAAGCCTGGCGCCAGAAAGGTCTTTCTCCTTGGCCAGAATATCATCCCCTTCGCAAGCCCGAAGAGGAGACAGAGGATGAGTTCATCCTCACGACGTTCAAATCCAGTCTCAGCTCTAAGGGAACCAGCAACAGCAAATGGGCCCGAGAAATTCTGCATGAGAACCGCTTGTGGATGAACAGAGAAATTGCCAAGGAGCTGGGCATCCAGAATGGAGATAAAGTCCAAGTGAGCTCCTCTGTAGGGACCTTAATCATCCGGGTGCTTACGACCAGCAGGATTCACCCAAAGTCTTTGGCCATAGCTGAAGGTTTTGGTCATAACGCCATCGGGAAGATAGCCAAAGCTGAGCGCTTCTCAAGCTCTGACCAGGATACTCGTCTACTCTGGTGGGAGAAAGAAGGTCCTGGTGTGAATCCGAATGAAATCATCGAAAGGAAGACCGACTCGATAGGAGGAGGCTTAGGATCGAAGGATACCCTAGTCCGTGTCAAAAAATTATGATAAAGATCTCTTAAGTAGAGGGGACAAAGAAACGCCTCTTAGCTGGAGAATAAGAATGAAAGTCTTAAAAAAAGCAAAAAAGTTTGTACTCCTGGCTGCTGCTGTCAGCTTCCTCTGGATAACAGCTGCAGTCATAGGAAAAGAGAATCCGTCTCCTCGGCCAGAGATAAAAAGGCTGACTTATTCTAAAAACGATGTGGTCCACTTTCCATCCCTTAACGATGATGGACAGTGGATGCTGTATATATTAGAAATCAAGGATAGAGAGAACTCTATCAAAACTCTCCAGGTCATGAATACTGAAGACGGAAAAGAAGAAGAGCTTTTCCGCAGTGGAACCCATAAAGCACCTGTTCCGTTCCAGGATGTCCCTCTCGTTTTGGGATCGAAGCCCCCGATCTTGTGCGGAAACGGGCGCCAGGCAGTATTTTCCTTGAGTCTTGGGGAGCCGGTCAATATTCTTGATCACTATCTAGGCATTATCAATACGGATGGGTCAGATCTCCGGATTTTTTCCTTTCCGATCGAAGCTCTTAAAGGGAAAGATGTCCAATCGCTCGATTTCACGAATGGAGAATGGGAAAGAATCTCCAATTACACAGTCAGTCACGATGGAAACCGCATTGCCTGCGTATTAAAGGGGCATCTAGGTCCGAGGAGGTATGGTCACTCGAGCGGAATAATATTCTTGGATACTGTGAACAGAAAACAAAGGACGATCCTTGCCCCTGATTTCAGCGGAGAGGAATGGATCTGGTCTTCGCTTCCCCGTCGTCCTCTCACTGGTGGAGGCTGGGCGCTCTGCATGAGTGGAGATGGAAGAAAAGTACTTTTTGGCGCTCAGTCATCTGAAGATATTGATGACTATGACCTCTACATCAGCAATTGGGAAGGAATAGAAATGAGAAGAATAACCGACTTTCATGACCGCTGGTTCAGTTTAGCAGACATAAGTCAGGCTGGTGAAAAAGTGGTTTTCTTTTATAACGGAACCAAAAAGCAAGGCATCGGAACCTATGTTTGCAACAGTGATGGTTCTGGATTGGAATATCTCGCCTCCAAGGAAATACCTAGAGTTGAGTTTTACGACCTCTCAGGGAACGGCCGTTACCTCTTTTTTAAACATATTTATACAGTAATGGTACGAGATCTTCAAGATGGACGAGAAATCGTGGCTTTCGACGAACGAACGCCTGGTTATGCTTCTGGTCTAGCACCCATGGATTTTCCCCGGACTCCAGCTTTCTGGATATCTCAGATTGTGAGTTTCAGTGGAGACAGAGTTCTCCTCTTCGGGTATCCTCAAGGCAAAACAACGCCTGAGATATACATGCTAAACCTTGACTTGAGTCAATAGGAAGAATGGATTCATCTATAGAGCCTAACAATCTATACATAAAAATGTTACGGGATATGAAATCCACCCTAAGACCAAATTTGAAATCTCCCTAAGGAAAAAATGTTTCTTTCAAAGTATAAAAAGCAGTTCAGAATCATGTTCTGGTTCTCGTTCATCATTATTGTCATCGGCGGAGGCTTGGGCGTAGCCTATCTTGTTCGCTACTCATCTACGAATGAAAAGGGATGTGCCCGGTGTCATCCTGACCAACTGGATCTGTGGAGAAAATCAAAGGGACACCCTGCTGCCGAAACAAGCTGTTATCAGTGTCACTCAAAGGGTTTGGAGATCATTCCCAAGCAGTGGAACATCATCAAGCATACTCGAGATCAACTCGTGCCTCCTGAATACCTTGCTGACGACGTGCTGACCACCCAAAGATGCTTAGACTGCCATCCAGAGGTCCTTGATGTGGATTACAAGGCCAAAAAAAAGGTTATAAATTTTACCCATCGTTATCACTTCGGAGAAGGCTTAATTTGTGTGGACTGTCATCGCACAACAGGACATGAATACTTGACTGGCGGTACTAACCGGCCCTCAATCTTAGAATGCTCAGAATGCCATCGAAAGGAATTCGAAGGCCCTCCAAAATCTCAGAAATGCTTAAACTGCCACGATGTTATGCTGGCTCCCGGCAAATCCTGGCCAATCCGTTGACAAGGAAGCCGCAATGGGCTTGATAAGTTTAGCTAGGCTTTAGCCCTAGCAAATATAAATTATGAGTTTCATTTGAGCAGAAATGATTAAAGCCATCGATCTCTTTTTTATCCTCTTAGCTATTGGCATTTTTTCTTGGGGCTTGAGAAGGCGTTTTCGGCTCTGGCAAATAGGAAGAGAAGAAAACCGATCCAATAAAAAGTCCTCAAGGCTAAAATCTTTTTTCTTCGAGGGTATCATCCACGCCAGGATTTTGGAGGACCTGTATCCCGGTTTAATCCATCTTTTCCTTTTCTTGGGTTTTTTAGCTCCCTTTACGGTTATGGTCATAACCCAATTCATCTTCACCCTGCCCTCAGTCCCAGCCCGGCTCCTTTCTCTTGCTCTAGACTTGATCGGGCTAGCTGCAATTCTATCTCTTTTTCTAGCAATGTACCGGCGCTATGTGACCCGCCCCTCACGACTTGACAATAAGCGCGAAGATTTTTTAACTCTTATCCTTCTTCTGTTCATCATTATGACTGGTTTTATTCTAGAAGGCCTGAGACTATCAGTGATTGGCTCAGATACTCAAGCCTGGGCACCTTTAGGAAAGGTGGTAGCTTCACTGTTTGATATCACTGGAATGAGCATTCACGCCAAAAGCCTAATGGCTGCGATTCTATTCCGTATTCACTTTTTTCTCGTTATGGGCACTATCGCCTATATCCCCTACTCCAAGCTCTTCCACCTCATCAGCTCTCCTATGAATATGATATTCCGGTCCTTAGAACCAAAGGGAGCTCTCACTCCTTTAGATTTAGAGGATGAAAAAACAGAAAGCTTCGGGGTGGCCAAGATCGAAGAGTTCACCTGGAAACAGCTCTTGGATCTGGATGCTTGTACTCGATGTGGACGGTGCCAGGACCGCTGTCCAGCCCACCTGACTGAAAAACCGCTGTCTCCGAAGAAACTCATTACCGACTTGAAGGATCACTTGCACGCGAGAGCGCCACAGATTCTGGAAGCCGGAGCAAAAGGAATAGAACCCGAGGATATCCCACCTCTGGTGGGAAAAACCATAGATGAAAATGTTATCTGGACGTGCACCACTTGCCGTTCTTGCATGGAGCATTGTCCTGTCTATATCGAGCAGGTGGATAAAATTGTTGACCTGAGGCGCTATCAAGTCCTCATGGAAAGCAGATTCCCGGCTGAATTGAATTCTTTTTTCCGGAACATGGAAACCAACAGTAATCCCTGGGGAATCGGGTTCGCCTCTCGAGCTGACTGGGCACAAGGTCTGGATGTCAAACTCATCAATGAGCATCCGCAGGCAGAATTCCTGTTCTGGGTGGGATGCGCCGGTTCTTTTGATGAAGAAGGAAAAAAAGTGGCCAAAGCCATGGTTTCCATCATGAATAAAGCTGGCTTGAACTATGCTATTCTGGGCACAGAAGAAAAATGCTGTGGTGATTCGGCCCGAAGACTAGGCAATGAATACCTCTTCCAGATGCAGGCTTCAGAAAACATAAACCTATTCAGAAAATATAACATTAGAAAAATCATAACGATCTGTCCCCATGGGTATAATACTTTTAAGAACGAATACCCCAAATTATTCGAGTTGCTCTCATCAGTTCCTCCTGAGTCAAAAGAGAAGCTGAAAGAGATTGAAGTCATCCATCATGTTCAGCTTCTTCATAAGCTACTCCGAGAAGAAAAGCTCCCTTTGAAGTCTAAGTTAGAAAGCCGGCTTGCCTACCATGATTCCTGTTACTTGGCCCGATACAACGACATCATCAGCGAACCCCGAGAGGTTTTACAGAGCTTAACTTCAGAAAGTCTTGTTGAGCCCAAGAATAACAAGCAACACAGCTTGTGTTGTGGTGGTGGAGGAGGCCTGATGTGGACTGAGGAGACTCTTGGAACCCGAATCAATCAACTTAGGACCGCTGAGCTGTTGGAGGCTCAGGCCGAAATGACGGCCACTTCCTGTCCTTTCTGCTTGACTATGATCCAGGATGGCTTCAAGGACAAAGGGGAAAATGAACGAAAAGTCAAGGATATTGCTCAGCTTGTGGCTGAGTTATTGGAAGAATAGCATCCTGAATTATCCATAAAAGCTGTCGATATCTTTCCTTGTTTTCAGCCCTGATCTTTTAACGTTGTTCGATCCTTGCACTCTGTTTTAAGAGGCTAATAGCTGGCGAAAGGCCTCTATGGCTTTTTCCACATCCTCATCGTTGATATCTTTATGAGTCACAAAACGGATGCCTCCTCTAGTTGCCAAAGCCAGGATTTCCCTCTTTTTCAGTTGTTCCAAAAAGACTGGAATGGTTAATTTTGGATGATTAAAACCAAAAATAATAATATTGGTATCAATATTCTCCGGATTGAGTTCAATTCCCGGTAACTCTGATATGGACGAGGCCAGCTTTTTAGCTCTATCATGGTCTTCTTTAAGCCTATCTGTCATTTCGGACAAAGCCACGATTCCTGGGGCTGCTAAAACTCCGACTTGTCTCAATCCTCCTCCCAGAGCCTTTCTCACCCTTCGGCCATAATCTATAAAATCTTTATTCCCAACTAGAAGAGAACCCGCCGGAGCCGAAAGTCCCTTGGATAAGCAAAACATCAAAGAATCCCCGATGGCAGCATACTCTTTCACAGGGATGCCAGAGGCAACGGAAGCATTGAAAATGCGCGCCCCATCGAAATGAATCCTTATCTCATGCCTATCAGCAATTTCTCTTATAGCTCTCAGATTCTCCATAGGAACCAAGGCTCCACTCCAGTTGTTGTGAGTGTTCTCGACACAAATGAGGGAGGTGCGGGGAATATGGACTGAGGGCTTTCTTATGTTTCTTTCCACTTCATCTGGATCCATAGCTCCCCGCCTTGAGGGAAGAGGGCGGGGAGTCACTCGAGAAATGAAGGTCATATGGGTGGATTCCATGTTATAGATATGCGACCTTTCTTCGATGATCACTTCTTCCAACTCCCTCGTCCAAACCTTCACCGAGACTGAATTCCCCATTGTTCCAGAAGGCACAAAAAGAGCAGCCTCCTTGCCCATCGTTTCGGCGGCTAAAGCTTCTAATTCTTGGACCGTTGGATCATCTCCTAGGACATCATCGCCAACCACAGCCTCGGCCATGGCTTTTCTCATGTTCGGCGTGGGTCGAGTCACTGTATCACTGCGAAAATCCGAGATTTTGGCCATCTTTTTTCTCCTACTCACAGGGAGCAAGCACATTATAAATAAATTAATTAATTCGCATCAAATCTTTTTTTTGCTACTTTTGGGAACATTTTACGTGTTTACTTGGTTCTAATTCTATGGTATAGATAACTCTGATTTCACGGTATTGAATTTGACTTATGCAATCAAAAAAAATCTTTAAGATATTTCTCTATCTTTTCATTTTCATCAATCTCTTTTTTCTCAGCGCAATTCTCTCCTACCGCTTCGTCATCAGAGGCGAGATGGTAACCTTGCCCAACCTCATAGGAAAAACTGTGGAAGAGGCAAAAGCTGAGCTGACTAAGAAAAAACTATCTCTATCCTTGAGAGGAGTTCAATTTGACAACCAATGGGAGAGAGGAAAAATCATCCACCAGAATCCTTCTTCGGGCTCAAAAATAAAAATCAACAAAGCCGTGAAGATTATCCTGAGCGCAGGAAGCGAGCAAGTGATTGTTCCTAACCTGGAAGGAAGAACAATCAAATCCGCCAGCCAAATTCTCAAAGATGCAGGTTTGAGAAAAGGAGAAACTTCTCAAGTCCATAGTTCCGATCGGGCAGCAGGGAAAATAATCGCTCAGCAACCACCTCTTTTAGAAAAGGTAGGCCGGAATACGCTGGTGAGCCTTCTGGTTTCTCAGGGAGAAAGAGAAAAAAAATACCTGATGCCTGATTTGATTGGCAAGAAATCCGCCCCTGTCATCTCAAAACTCAAGAGCATGGACTTCAGAGTAGGAGTGGTTCGTTATTCTTATTATCCTGGCCTTGAACCTGGGATCATCATCAAACAGCTTCCGCCTCATGGCTACCGAATCCAAAAAAATAACCTGATCACTTTGGAAGTAAGTAAAGAATGATACATATCGCCCTTTCGAACCTGCCGGCGGGCATAAAAAAAATCGAGGAAGATGTCCGGGGAGCATAACAAATCATGATCTGTTTGGTCACTGGAGCTGCTGGGTTTATCGCTTCTCATCTCTGCCGAAGATTGGTTAAGGAAGGCTTTATGGTGGTCGGGGTGGATTCCTTTAATGATTCTTATCCTAAATGGATAAAAGAGGACAACATCCATGACCTTCTCCAAGGAAAAAATTTTGAATTTATCGCTAAGGGCGTGGAGAATGTTGATCTGAAAAAACTTCTCAAAAGAGTTGATTTTGTGTTTCATTTAGCTGCTCAGGCAGGAGTCAGGACGAGTTGGGGACAAAATTTTGAGGTTTATACCAAGAATAATATCCAGGCCACTCAAAAACTGTTAGAGGCGGCCAAGGAAACTCCTTTAAAAAAATTCATCTATGCCTCCTCTTCATCAGTTTATGGGCTTTGTCCCGATCTCCCGATGACTGAAAAGAGCCCCCTCCATCCTCTTTCTCCTTATGGGGTGACTAAGCTCGCCGCTGAACAGCTTTGTTTTCTCTATTTTAAAAATTATGGAATCCCGACGGTCTCTCTTCGATTTTTTACTGTCTATGGTCCCGGGCAACGTCCTGACATGGCCTTCCATATATTTTACAAGGCCTTGAGTGAAGATAAGGAAATCACTGTCTTTGGAGACGGGAAGCAGACCAGAGACTTCACCTATATAGATGATATCATCGAAGCCAATATCGCTTCTTTAGAAATGGCAAAAACTGGAGAAGTCTATAATATTGGTGGCGGGCACCAAGAAAAATTGGAAGACGTCTTCCCCATCATGGAAAAAATAAGTCAAAAAAAAATAAGGATAAGAAAGACAGAGAGACAAAAAGGCGACGTTCCTCACACTTTTGCCCTGATAGAAAAAGCCCAGCACGACTTGAATTATTCCCCGAAGACCCCTCTCATGGATGGGCTTAAAGAAGAATGGTTATGGCTTCAGAGACTCTATTCCTGAAGGAGTAATAATTGAAGGGAAGGACCAAGATCATGAATAAAAACGGATTGCTACTCATTTTCACCATCATATTTGTCATAACATCTTTTAATTGTGGTAAGAAAGACACCGAGCTTACACCAGAAGTGGCCTCCTCAGACGAAGCTCTATTTAAGCTGGGAGAAAAGTATCAAAAGAAGGATCCAGAGAAAGCACGGCTTTACTTTCGGCAAGTCATAGATTCATTTCCCAAAAGCTTCTATGCTCAGCAGGCCAAACTGGCTATCGCCGACACTTACTTCAGGAAAGGAGATGAAGGAAGCATGATATTGGCCTCCTCCGAGTATCGAGAGTTCATTCAACTCTTCCCCTACAGTCCTCGAGCCGCCTATGCTCAATACCAGATTGGAATGGCCTACTACAAGAAGGTCCTCAAGCCGGGAAGAGACCAAACAAAAACACGTCAGGCTCTGGCCGAATTTAAAAAGGTCATTACCAATTATCCCTTGAGTGAAGAAGCCAAAACAGCCCAAGAAAAAATAGAAGATTGCGAAGAAAGGCTGGCTGAGCATAATTCCGAAATCGGACGCTTTTATTATAAAAGAAGCGCCTTTCAAGCCGCGACAGATAGGTTAACTGAAATTATCACCACTTTTCCCAATTACTCTAAGATGGATGAGGTTTATTTCTATCTGGCTGATTCCTATTTCAAATGGAACAAGGTCGATCAAAGCATCCCTTATTTCACCAAACTCATAACTGACTTTCCTAAAAGTAAGTATGCTGAAAAGGCTCAAAAAAAAATGTCAGAAATCAATAAAAACACAGAAGACTAAAGGAGGTATAAATGAAGAGACGCCTACATCTGGCAATGATTTTTCTGCTCATCTTGAATCTGACTTATTTCTCCTTTGCCCAGTCGGAAACAGAAGGAGCGAGGCCATCGATCAATCTAAAGCCAGCCCTCGGCTTTGAATTCTTCTCCAGGACAGTGAGCGGGGACGGAGATGATGAAAATATTTATAGTTCCAAACTCAAATCTCTGCTTTTTACTCTGAACCTGGAATTTGAAGTTCAAGAAGGTCTTTTCTTGGGCCTTCTCCTCGGATATTCTTCTTCCAACTATGATGGAATGGCGTTCCGAGAACTTCCATTTTCTGTGGAACTTGATGTTGGAGGTATCGGCGGCTATCTCTTCGGAGGAGAGATAAAAAAGGATCTTATTTCTCAGGGAAATTTCGAGATAGGACTGTTCGGGCAGTTCGCTTTTTGTCTGGGAGTTAAGAACGAGTGGGAGATTGGCACTTTGAACGTGCCGGGAAAAGTTGAAGGAAAGCCCATTTGGATGCGGGCTGTGGCAGGTCCTCTCATCACCTACCAAGGGCTAGATTATTTCTATCCCTATCTCTTCCTGAGTTTTAATTATCTATGGGGAACTTTCGAGATGGATGAAACGGTCCAGACTCTAAAGGGGAATGAAAAGAAAAAATTCTCAGGGGAAGCACTCTTTGGCATCTCTTTGGGTACTATCTATGAGTTGACAGATGCGGTTAAGCTCAGGGGGGAAGCCAGTATTTTCCCCTATTCAAAAGGCATTGATTTTGGATTCAGGATCAACGTCGCCTACGCCTTCTAAGGGAGGAAAACCATGAAAGAAAAAAAGTTCCTGTTCGTGCTTTTTATAATTCTTATTTTTTCGTTTTCTTGGAGTTTTCAGGACTCCAGACGAATTGAAGATGACAAAAGAGAAAAGGGCAATACGATATCGCTGAATAAAATTGCACCCTTTCGCTATCAGGGACCGCGTTATGCTTCGGGTGAGGTCTTAGTCAAATTCAATCCAAGTCTTTCAGAGCAAAAGATCGAGTCTAGGATTACCACCTACAAATCGAGGAACTTAAAAAGAATTCCTCGCCTCGACATCTACCAAATTCAAATCCCAGAAGATGTGGAAGTCATGGACATGATCTCCATGATGAGTCAAGACCCTGATATCGAGTATGCAGAACCGAACTACATAGCTTATATGACTGTGACTCCCAATGACAGCCTTTTCAGACATCAATATGCTCTTTATAACGAGGGCCAGGATATTGGAATTCCAGGCAGCCCTCAAGGATTACCCAGAGCAGACATTAAAGCCACTGAGGCCTGGGAAGAAACAAATGGAGATGAAGATATTATCATTGCTGTGCTCGATACTGGTGTCGATATGTTTCATGTTGATCTTTTCGGAAAGATCCTCCACGGCGGCCGAGATTTTGTTAACGAAGACTTTGATGCCACCGATGACAATTATCACGGGACCCTGGTCGCCGGCATCGCTGCGGCTGATACCAACAACTACGAAGGCATGGCTGGAGTAGCCTGGGATTGCAAAATATTGCCTGTTAAAGTCCTTGACGAAGAAGGCTTGGGAACCTTCAGCGACGTGATGGAGGGGATCATCTGGGCCGTAGATAACGGTGCCCATGTTGTCAACCTCAGCTTGGGTGCAGAAATCGGATCCGTAGGCCTGGAAGAAGCTGTCAGATACGCCTACGAAGCTTCTGTCGTTGTCGTCGCAGCAGCAGGAAATGAAGGTGGAGCAGTCCTCTACCCTGCTGCTTATGATGCCTACTGCTTAGCTGTGGCCGCAACAGACAATGTTGATCAAAGAGTAACGTTCCTGAGCTCGGGTGGAGTGTGGGAGTCTAATATTGGGCCTGAGGTTGATGTCGCGGCTCCGGGAGAAAATATCCTGAGCACGGTTCCCACTTGGTTCTGGGGACCTGGCTCATTTCCTTATGCCTACGGCTCAGGAACCTCTGTGGCCACTCCTCATGTGGCCGGCCTGGCTGCCTTGATAAAAACCATCAAACCCTGGCTAACCGCAGGAGAAATAATGGATATCATTCGTTTTGCTGCCGACGATGTCAATTCCTCCACAAATCCAGGTACTGACGAATTCCTCGGTCATGGTCGAGCAAACATGCAAAAGTCCCTAGTGCCTACTATCATTACCTCTTCAAAATGATGAAATGGGCTATTCTTGATGATTAAGTCTCTCCGCATTCAAAATCTAGCCACCATTGAAGATATCGAACTGAATTTCAAAACGGGGTTCTCAATCCTCACCGGAGAGACAGGAGTCGGGAAATCAATAATCATCGATGGTATAAAGCTCCTCTTGGGAGAGAAAGGCTCTGCCGATTTGATCCGGACCGGGAAAAACGAGGCTTCAGTTGAAGCCATCTTTCACCTTCCTCGAACTGAAATTGAGGAAAAAAATCTTTTTCCCGAAAAAGAAATCTTCATTCAAAGGAAAATTCCTAAGCAGGGAACAGGAAAAGGATACCTGAACGGAATCCTGGTTCCCATCAAAAAATTGAAACAACTCAGCCCTTATCTCGTAGATATTTACGGCCAGAATGACCATGACTTCCTTCTCCATGTAGAAAACCATCTAAATTATCTCGATTCCTATGCTCAAGCTCTGGCCATCAGGAAGAAAGTGACTCAGGTTGCTCACGAACTTAAAAAGCTTTTTAAAGTGAAGCAGGAACTCGAGGAAAAAGAGAGAGATCGTGAACAACGGCTCGACTTCTTGGACTTCCAGATAAAAGAAATCGAAAAAGCAGAGCTCAAGTCTGGCGAAGAAGAAGATCTCCATTATGAGAGGAATATCCTTAAGAATGCCGAAAAAATCAGCACCCTGGTGGAAAAAGCTTTGGCTCTCTCTTATGCCGAAGAAACCTCTGTCTCTTCCCAATTGTCCCAACTTCAGAATGTAGTAAGCGAACTCAGCGATTACGATAAAACTTTTAAGGAGACCACCGAGGCTATCAATCAATTCTCTATCGTGTTTGAAGAATTTTCAGATTTTTTGATCAAATTCAAAGAAAAGCAGATCATATCCCCAGAAAAATTGGAATCCATAGAAGAGCGCCTGAGCCAGGTCGAAAAATTAAAAAGGAAATACGGAACCAATATTCCTGAGATTCTCTCTTATCTTCAAAAGGCCAAAAAAGAATACCAAGAACTCTCGTCCAGCCAAGAGAAGCTCGAAGACCTAGCCGTTCAGACTGAGGCTGTATTCAAAGAATACAAGAAACAGGCTGAAAAGCTGGCCCGACTAAGGAAACAAAGAGCTCGTGATTTAGAAAAAAACATCTTGGAAGAGATTGCGCTTCTAGGGATGAAAAAAGCTAAATTCAAGATAAAATTCGACACAATCCCGCTCAAATCAGACGAAAAGGAAAAAGTTAATGAAAAGGGAACAGAAGAAGTCGAATTCCTGATCAGCCCCAATCCAGGCGAAGAGCTCAGACCATTGAGAAAAATAGCTTCTGGAGGCGAACTTTCCCGGATTATGCTTGCTCTGAGATCCATCGGCAAGGAAGGCGACCAGCTCAAAACCTTGATTTTTGACGAGATCGACGCTGGCATAGGCGGCAAAACGGCTGAATTTGTGGCTAAGAAGCTTCGGCATCTCTCCAGACAACATCAAGTGATCTGCATAACTCATCTTCCTCAAATCGCCTCCTTTCCTCCTCATCATTTTAAAATCGACAAGCAAGTCAGCCAAGAGCGAACTTTTACTACGGTTAAAATATTAGGGTTTGAGGATAGAGTTACCGAGATCGCTAGACTTATTTCAGGAATTCACATCACCGAAACCTCCCTGAAGAATGCCCGGGAAATGCTCACCCATAACCTTCGAGATTAAAAAACAAGCCCTTCCTTAACTTCTCCTTATGTAATATATTAATCCTTCAATCATGAATATCGAAGCAGGCTCAGAAAAAAAACAAGTATATTTTAAAAACCTGAAGTTTTACATTCATACCTTCGGGTGCCAAATGAATGAGAATGATTCTGAGCGCATCGGAGGAATCCTCGCCCAGGAAGGAGCACAAAAATCTAATTCCTTGGAAAATAGTAACCTGATAATCGTCAACACCTGCGCTGTTCGGCAAAAATCAGAAGAAAAACTTTTCTCCTTTCTAGGCCGTTTGACCCGAATAAAAAAAAGAAAGAATCTTATAATCGGGATTGTGGGTTGTGTGGCTCAGCTCCATCGGGCTCAGCTTTTGGAAAAAAATTCAGGAGTTGACTTTGTTCTCGGCCCTGACAACTACAGTGATTTGAATCAAGTCATCCTCAAACACTTTGGGGAAAAATTCATGGCTACCCGTTGGAGTCGCGAATGGAAGGAGATTCCTTCCGAGCACATTTTAAGGAAAAGCGACATCAGTGCTTTTGTGACGATCATGGAAGGATGCAACAACTTCTGTTCATACTGTATTGTTCCGTTCACTCGGGGTCGGGAAAAATTCAGGCCCTTCTCTAACATCATAAAAGAAGTCAGGGATTTGGCTGATAACGGATATAAAGAAATCCAGTTTTTAGGTCAAAACGTCAATTCTTATGGAGATGCTTCCTCTGGAAAAGATTTTTCTGCTTTATTGAGAGAAGTGAACAGTATTCCAGGTATAGAATGGATTCGCTTTATCACCTCCCATCCAACAAATTTCACTCAAGATATCGCTTTAGCCATGAAGGAGGGAGAGAAAATCTGCCCTCAGCTTCATCTTCCCCTCCAGTCAGGATCCTCGTCTGTGCTCAGGCGGATGAATAGGGGCTACACAAGAGATGAATATCTTGAAAAAATTAAGCTCCTGAGGGATCTGATGCCCGGTATCAGCTTAAGCACTGATATCATCGTCGGCTTCCCTGGGGAAACAGAAAAAGAATTTCAAGACACCCTAAAAATATTGGAAGAGGTCCGCTACACAAATATTTTCTCATTCCGTTACTCGCCCCGGCCTTTAACAGCTGCCTCACGGATGAGAGATGACGTTCCATTTGAAGTCAAAAAAAGAAGACTCATAGAGGTTCAAGAGCTTCAGAAAAGCATACAACTGGAAAAAAACGAATCTATGGTCGGTCGAGTGATAAAGGTTTTATGCCTGGGAAAAAGCAAGAAAAATCCTCAAGTCTTCTCCGGCCGCAACGAAGGCTTTCAGGTTGTGAACTTTAAGTCGCCAAAGGATTTAACGGGGGAATTCGCGCCTGTTCTTATCACCTCTTGTGGCCCTCATAGCCTCCAGGGAGAAAAGGCAAATAATTACTAGGTTTTAGCTCTTTAATCTTAATTGTATATTTTTCTTTGCTCTCATCTCTCCTGATTCTTTCTTAACGGTTCGGCATGTTTACCGAAGTGCGCCTTTTTTACCCAAATATTTCTCGTATTCATTTTCTAATATATTCCTCAAAAACCGACGCCTTGTTATTCTTCCCTCAGAATCGATTTCAATTCGAGCGATGTTCAGCATTTCTCTTGTCTTCCCCATGGTAAACTTGTGTTTTTCGATAATTTCTATATTCCACCTGTATCCTCGCCAATCCCTGGAAATCCATCTATGAGAAACTATCTTAGGGCCTTGTTCTGGGTAAGAAAAATTGCTCACGATAAAGCGGCTTGTTTCTGAATCTTTCATGGCAATCTGCAAAGCCCTAGAAGAAGAAATTGGAGCCATCATTTTTTCCTTTTCCTTCTTGCTCTCTTCCATGATTCAAAGCTTTTTTGTGGTCAATAGTGAAGCACAAATTTCAATAATGCTCCACATTTCAATCAAACTATGCAAATTTTAAGCCATTCCCATTCATTGGTTTATTTTTTCAAAATCAATAAGTTACAAAAAGCAAAAAAAAAAATTTTCAAAAAAAATACACAATGTGTGCCTTGTTTTTAGTTAATTATTTTATTTTGAATAGATTAATGATCTGCTGAATGACACATATTGGGCAAAAATTGCAATCTCACCCGTTTTATGTTATACCTCGTGCTTCAAAATATCTTTTTCAGATTCGGGCCAATGAGAATATTAGATTTAATTCCGTATTCATTCATCATTGGCTTTCTAGGGCTCTTTTTTGCCCTGTTTCTTTACTTCTTGGTTAAAAGATATCCTAAGGGAACCAAGCTCATGGAGGAGATTTCAGAAGCTGTGCATTCTGGAGCCATGGTATTTTTGAGAAGAGAGTACGCATACATATCCATATTTGTGGTGGCGGTTTTCCTTATCCTCTGGAAACTTTTCTCTATCTATACGAGCCTGGCCTTCCTGACAGGAGCCGTCTGTTCCATGCTGGCCGGTTATATTGGTTTAAAAGGATCAACCCGGGCTGCTGTCAGGTCTACTCAAGGAGCAATCCGTGGCGGAACTCCAGAAGCTTTAACCATTGCCTTCCTTGGTGGTTCGGTGATGGGAATTTCTGTTGCGGCCTTGGGCGTGGCAGGAATTTGCATGTTCTTCCTATTCACTAAAGACACCATGATTATCAACGGATTTGCAATGGGTGCCAGTTCCATTGCTCTTTTTGCAAGAGTTGGTGGCGGAATTTACACCAAAAGCGCCGATGTCGGAGCCGACCTAGTGGGCAAAGTGGAAGTTGGTATTCCAGAAGATGATCCTAGAAATCCTGGAGTCATCGCGGATAACGTCGGTGATAATGTAGGGGATACAGCAGGTATGGGAGCTGATCTTTTTGAATCTTATGTCGGTTCGGTGATCGCCTCTATAGCCATCGGTGCAACCTTGGCCCCTGCTCTGAATTACATGTCTCTTCCTTTGCTTCTGATCGTCATCGGACTGATAGCTTCAGTCCTAGGCGTCCTCTCCATAAGTATTTTAAAATACATTAGCCCCCAATCCGCTTTGAGGAATGCTTACTACATCAGTGGACTCTTGTTTATCGGAGGCGCGTTCTTCTCGGTAAAAGTTATCCTAGGGGACCTGAGTGTTTTCTGGGCCGTGCTAAGCGGGATGATCGCCGGCGTATTGATCGGACTGGAAAGCGAGTACTTTACCTCAGGCCCGCCTATCAAGACCATAGCCAGAACAGCCCAAACCGGTAGCGCACCCACTATCATAACTGGCTTGGCCATAGGTTTTCAGAGTACTATCCTTCCTCTATTGACCATCGGGCTTGCTATTTTTATCTCTTATAAGCTGGCCGGGCTCTACGGCATAGCCCTTTCTGCAGTCGGGATGTTAGCCACCATCGGTATAGTAATGTCAACAGATTCCTACGGACCGATTGCCGATAACGCAGGAGGAATAGCCGAAATGTCGAAAGCAGGTTCCGAGGTTAGAAAAATAACAGATAAACTCGATGCCTTAGGGAATACAACAGCTGCTATAGGTAAAGGATTTGCTATCGGCTCTGCTGCCCTAACGGCTCTGGCTCTATTCTCGGCCTACCAAAAGACAGCCAACCTATCTTCGATAAGTTTAACTCGCGTAGAGACAGTCATCGGCCTCCTTCTAGGAGCTCTTATGCCTTTTATCATCGCCTCTTTGACTATGAAAGCCGTGGGAAAAACGGCGAACAAAATGGTGATGGAGATCAGAAGGCAGTTTAAGGAAATCAAGGGGCTGATGGAGGGAAAAGCAAAGCCCGATTCTGATCGCTGTATTGATATCGTTACTAAAGGGGCTTTAACTGAAATGATTCTGCCTGGTCTTTTAGCCGTAGGTGTTCCTCTCCTGGTAGGGTTCGCCATTGGCCCTGAATCATTAGGAGGATTTTTGGCAGGGGCAACAGCTTCCGGTGTGCTATTAGGCATCTTCATGGCCAACGCAGGAGCGGCCTGGGACAATGCCAAAAAATGGATAGAAGAAGGAAATTTAGGTGGAAAAGGAACAGAAGTCCATGCTGCGGCCGTTATCGGAGACACGGTCGGGGATCCTTTGAAAGATACGGCTGGGCCTTCCATGAATATCTTGATCAAACTGATGGCGGTCGTAAGCCTAGTGTTCGCCCCGCTGATCATGTGAATGAAATTTTGCTTTTATCACCTTCTTCCCCAGTTGGAAGCATCTGCAACTTTTAAAAACTTATCTAGAATTTAATAAATATCATCGCTAGCGGGATGCTTGCTCCTCTCTTGTATCATTTGATATTATTTCCTATTTTAGTTATAATCTTCGACTCTCTAAGCTCCTCTCCATCTGAGGCTACAAAGATGAAAGTTAAAGTATGGAATACTATTCAGCAGCTCAGCAAAGAAAGAGGAGTGGAGACAGAGGTGATTGTCAAGGCTATCGAAGAGTCCTTGAAGGTGGCTTCTTCCAAGTATTTTTCTCATAACGAGAAGATAAACATCTTCTTTCGACCTGAAAAAGGCGAGCTCAGAGTCTTTGCCGTGAAAAAAATTGCCGAAAAACCACAATATCTAGCCCATGAAATTTCACTCGTGGAAGCAAAGAAAATTGACCGCAACGCGAAGCTGGGGAATGAAATTGAGATCGATCTTCCTTCTGAAACCTTAGGACGCATCGCTGCTCAGGCAGCAAAGCAAGTTATTTTCCAGAAGGTGAGGGATGCTGAACAAGAGAAAATCTATACCCTATTCTCTCCCAGACTAGGCGAAATTCTAACTGGCGTCTTGAGAAGGTTTGAAAAAAACCAGAACATGATTCTTGAAGTGAACAAGATTGATGTTCTTCTTCCCTATCGGGAAAAATTATGGAATGAAGAATTCAAGATAGGAGACAGAGTGAAAGCCGTTGTTACTCAGGTCCTAAAGGGAAGCGAAGGTCCTCAAGTTATTGTCTCTCGAAGCGATCCGAAATTTTTGGCCAAGCTTCTAGAATCAGAAGTGCCAGAGATTGCCGAAGGAAATATTGAAATTAAAGACATTGTGCGCCAACCCGGGGATAGGGCAAAAGTAGCGGTCGTAACCAAAGAAAAGGATATTGATCCTATAGGAGCCTGTATCGGCATCAAGGGCAATAGAATTCTAGCTATAAGTAAAGAACTCCAGGGTGAAAAGATCGATATTATCGAATGGTCATCAAACCCGGTCTCCTATGCCAAAGCTGCCTTAAGCCCGGCCAAAGTCGCTAATGTTTACTTCTTAGACAAGAAAGACAACCTTATGGAAGCGGTCGTATCTAAAGATCAATTTTCCTTAGCCATAGGAAAAAAGGGAGCCAACGTCAGGCTGGCCTCGAGGCTTTTAGGATGCAAAATAGAAATTAAACAAGAATAAAATGTTCATAAGGTCATAAATGAAAAACAAAGCGGACGTAAAAAAAACCAAAGTGAAGAAAAAACCCAAGAGCAAGGCTTCTGAGGTCTTTATTAAAGAAGGAATGAACCTGAGAGAAGCGGCTGATATTTTGGGTATCAAGTCTAAAGATCTCATCGAGAAATTGGCCGAGAAGGGTTTTGCTCTAAGTGTGAACGACCTTATCAGTGAACCCATCACCGACCACATATCTCAAGAATTGGATCTTCAGGTAAAAATGATTTCTGTTGAAAAGGAAATTCAACAGAGGGCAGAAAGCAAGCCCGAGGAAATGATCCCTAGACCTCCTGTTGTCACCATTATGGGTCATGTCGACCATGGGAAAACAACTCTGCTAGATGCTATAAGAGAATCAAATTTGGTAGGCAAAGAATCAGGAGGCATCACCCAGCACGTCGGAGCCTATCAAGTTCTTCATAAAAACCGCGCTGTCACTTTCATTGATACCCCTGGTCATGAAGCCTTCACCCAGCTCCGAGCTAGGGGAGCGAAACTAACAGATATCGTGGTTTTAGTTGTGGCTGCAGATGACGGGGTCATGCCTCAAACTCGAGAGGCCATCAACCATGCCAAAGCTGCAGATGTGCCCATCATGGTTGCTATCAACAAGACTGACAAGAAAGAAGCCGATATTGATAAAACCAAACAACAATTGTCTAAAGAAGGATTATTGGTTGAGGACTGGGGCGGAGACATAATCAGTGTGGACATATCAGCCAAAGAAAAAGCAAACCTAGATGAGCTCCAAGAAATGATTCTTCTCCTCAGCGATGTTCTTGAAATCAAGGCCAATCCTAATGTCAAGGCCCATGGTGTCATCCTAGAAGCTCGGTTAGACACCCAAAAAGGTCCAATAGCAACAGTCATCATTCAACATGGAACTCTAAGCCAAGGAGAAGCTTTTATTTCTGGAACTTGCTACGGGAAAATAAGAGCCCTCTTTGATGAGAAAGGAAAACCATTAAAAAAAGCAGTCCCCTCTCTCCCAGTAGAAGTTCTTGGCTTCTCCGAAGTACCCTCGGCCGGAGACATTTTTCAAGTGACTTCCGATTTGGACCAGGCAAAACAGATTGCCCAATACAGACTCTCTCGCTTAAAAAAAGAACAGCCAGTACGACCCGAACGTCTCACTCTGGATGAACTATTCAAAAAAATTGAACAAGAAGAAATAAAAGAACTTCCTCTCCTTATCAAAGCCGATGTCCAAGGCTCGGTAGATACCTTGATGGACATTCTCCCCTCTTTGAGTACAGACCAGGTTAAAATAACGATAGTCCATTCAGCCACGGGAAATATCACCGAATCTGACGTCCTCTTGGCATCAGCCTCCAATGCCATTATTCTTGCCTATAACATCAAGCCAAGCCAAAAAGTCATAGATTTAGCCAACGAAGAAAAAGTAGAAATCAGGCCTTACACTGTCATATATCATTTAACCGAAGACTTAAAGAAGGCCTTAAAAGGACTTCTTGAGCCAGTCATCAAGGAGACATACTTAGGAAAAGCTGAAATTAGAAGGATTTTCAAGGTTCCTCGGGCCGGAATGATAGCTGGCTGCTTTGTGGTAGATGGAAAAATCACCAGGAAGGCTGAAGCTAGAGTTATTAGAAATGACGAGGTCATTCACCAAGGTCGAATATCCTCTTTAAAACACCTGAAGGACAATGTGGCCGAAGTAACGAAAGACTCTGAGTGCGGGATCGGGCTCGAAAAATTCAGCGATATTCAAGAGGGAGATATCATAGAAGCTTTTGTTTCCGAGAAAATAAAGCCAGAATAAAGGCCGCTAAAGACTCAATGGTTATTGGCTTTCTATTTTTAGAAATATATTTCCCCTACTCCCATTCCCTTAAAGAAAAAAGGAAGATATTGAAGAGCTTCAAGGATCGGATCAAAAATAAATTCAATGTAGCCTTTGCCGAATTGGACTACCATGATAAATGGCAGCGCACAAGAATAGGAGTAGTAACTCTGAATACTCATAAGAAACCTGTTGATAGCTTGCTCAATAAAATCAGAGCTGATGCCGAAGAAAACATTGATGGAGAGATCATTGATTCTCAGATTCATTACTTCTAACCTGAGTCACCTGGGGGAAGAAAGAAAAGGACAAATATAAGCGACGAACAAGGGAAAACAAGACCTGAGATTAAGAGAGGAATCGTTATCAAGGAAAACTGTAAGTATTTATGAATAAGAGAACCAGGTAGCCTCTCTTGTATCTCTTGCCTCTATCTTTGCTCAAGAAAAGGAATCAACTTAGGAACAAGGGCTAGACTATGAACAGCCGTAGACAAAAGAGAGTGGCCAGCTTAATAAAGGAAGAATTGAGCAGGCTGTTGGTAGAAGAATACCAGAATTTGTTTTCCGGCCTGATCACCATTACTCGAATAGAAATGAGCGCGGACCTCAAGTCCGCTTATATCTACCTAAGTTTTTACGGCCAAAAAAAGAAGGAAGAGATTCTTGAAGTCATCGAAAAGAAAAAAGGATATTTAAGAAAATCTATTGCCTCCAAGGTGAAATTAAAGTATAATCCCAAGCTAATTTTTTCTATTGACAGAACTCCTGAGTACGAAGAAAAAATTGAAAAATTAATGAAACTTGTAAAGAAAAATGAAAAATGAGCCTGTTTCTCAAATCAGCCAGAAAATAAAAGAAAGCGAGCGAATCGTCATAACCTCCCATCTCAGGCCAGACGGCGATTCTATCTGCACGAGTCTAGCTTTGGCTTTTATGGGTGAAACTCTAGGGAAAAAAACGGCCATCATTAACAAAGAAAATACTCCTTTCCCTTTCAATAATTTTCCTGATGTGGAAAAAATTGAAATAGGTCAAATCTATCCTCAAAAGTATGACATGGTCATACTGCTTGAATGTGCGGATGTTTCTCGGTCCGGACAAGAAAATCTAGATGACTATTTTAAAATAAACATTGATCACCACCATTCCAATGATTATTACGCAGATATAGATTGGGTTGACCCCAAGGCTTCCGCAGTGGGAGAGATGGCCTATGATTTGGGAAAAAAATTGGGAATACGATTCACTCCAACCATAGCCAACCATCTTTATTCGGCCATAGTTTCGGATACGGGATCATTCCAGTTTTCCAACACGTCTGCCAAGGCCTTTGAAGTCTGTCATCAGCTCATCGAGCAGGGAGCGAATCCAACCAAAGTATCTGAGATGTTATTCAACAATAATCCTCCTGAAAAAATTAAGCTCTTGGGCCAGGTTCTCTCGACTCTACAAATGAACAAGACAGGCAATATCGCCATCATAACCTTATTCAAGAAACACCTTAAAGAACTTAACTTGAAAGAAATCGACACCGAAGATATCACAACCTTGGCGAGGTCAATCAAGGGTGTGGATATGGTGCTCTTTTTTAAGGAAATCAAGAAAAACGTCTTCAGGATCAGCCTGCGTTCTAAAGGAAGAGCCAACGCTGCTTTCATAGCTGAATATTTTGGCGGCGGTGGGCATGTTCACGCTGCAGGTTTTACAGCGACTGGGAACTACGAAAATCTGGTCAAAGATGTCCCTGGAGTCGTAGAAAAACTTATAAAAGACAACGCCAAAAGAATCACACCTTGAGATAAAAAATCACAGCGGTTTCCTGATGGATGGCCTCATCTTAGTCAAGAAACATCAAGGCTGCACATCTCATGATCTGATAACGGACTTAAGAAGGATCCTCAACATCCAAAAAATTGGGCATTTTGGAACACTAGATCCTTTGGCCACAGGCTTAATGATCATCGCGGTCGGAAAAGCCACTCGGCTTTCTTCCTTTTTTCTAAAAGCAGATAAAATTTATGAGGGGCGAATTCAATTAGGCTATTCCACAGATACTTATGATTCTACCGGAACCCCCACTTCGACTGAAAAAAAAGAATGGCCGGAAAAGAAAAAAATTTTAGAGGTCATGAAGAAATTCTTAGGAAAGGTAGATCAAATTCCTCCCCCCTATTCAGCTAAAAAATATCGAGGTGAACCTCTTTATAAATTAGCCAGGAAGAAGAAGGAATTCGAACTCAAACCTAGCAGGATCTTTATCCATTCCTTCCTTTTAAAAGAATATCATCCTCCCTTTCTCAACTTTGAAGTCAAATGTTCTTCTGGGACCTATATCCGTTCTCTGGCCCATGATCTTGGTCAGATCCTCAGATGCGGTGCTCATCTTTCAGAGCTGACCAGAACCAAGATAGAACCGTTCGAATTGTCCGCTGCCTTTACTTTGGAGAAAATAAAACAGCTGAAGGGTGAAGGAAAAATCAGTCATTTCCTTATTGCTGTAGAATCGCTGCTCCCACAGTTTCCAAAAGCCATTCTCAAAGAGAGCGGAACTGCTCTAGCCCGAAACGGCAATATGGTTTTTCCCGAAAATATATCTAAAGTGGTCCAGACAGATACTCTCCAAAATAAAATCCCCAAGCAGAAAGAAGTTATCTTTAGGCTTTTTAACCTGGAAGGAAAACTTCTTGGATTGGCGAAGAAAGAACCAGAGAAGAACAGTCTTCATCCATTTTTAGTCTTTAACCAAAGAGACATAGAGCGATGAACAAGAAAGAGCTGTTTGCTTCTCGCTGGGGAATTATATTCGCAGGCTTAGGAATGGCCATAGGTACAGGCAATATTTGGCGGTTCCCCCGAATTGTCTCTCAGTACGGAGGAGGTGCCTTTATCATAGCCTGGATCCTTTTCCTATTCCTTTGGTCGATACCTCTTCTGATCATAGAGATATCCATCGGCAAAAAGACCAGATTAGGTGTTGTTGGCTCTTTCGGAAAAATCATGGGCAAAAACTATGCCTGGATGGGAACTTTCGTTGCTTTTGTCACCGCAGCTATTACTTTCTATTATACCGTCGTTACAGGTTGGTGTTTGAAATATTTCTTTGCCACAACCTTTCAGGGTTTGATAAAAAAAGATTCTCTTAAATTCTGGCATTCTTTCTCCTCATCTTGGGAACCGGTTTTTTTCCACCTGGCTGCCATCGGGATTGGGTGTTTTATCATCTACTCAGGAGTTGTCAAAGGAATAGAAAGGGCTAACAAGATTCTTATTCCTTCTCTTTTTTTTCTTTTAATCGTGGGTTGTCTGCGCGCTCTAAGCCTTCCTGGAGCCCTCCAGGGTTTAGATTTTCTTTTTTCTCCGAATTTGGCTAAGCTGGCGGATTACAGAGTCTGGTTGAATGCTTTGACTCAATCAGCTTGGTCAACGGGTGCAGGCTGGGGTTTAATCCTGACCTATGCAGTCTATTCTCATAAAAAAGAAAATCCCATCTTAACCTCAACCACCATAGGCTTTGGGAACAACTTAGCCTCTCTTCTAGCGGCTGTGGCTGTGATTCCTACTGTTTTCTCCTATTTTTCTGCTCAGAGTTTTTCCACACCAAAGGTCTTAGAGGTCATGAAAACTGATAATCAGGGTTTGACTTTCATCTGGATTCCCCATCTATTCTCAAAAATTCCAGCTGGGACTTTTTTCTTAGCTCTTTTCTTTCTTGCTCTCTGTTTTGCTGCTTTTTCGTCTCTGATTTCCCAGCTCGAACTGATCACCCGCATTTTCATCGACACAGGATTAACCAGGAAGAAAGCTGTTTTGGTGGTGGGGATAAGCTGTTTTATACTGGGACTTCCTTCAGCTATCAGCATGGGCTTTTTCAATAACCAAGATTGGGTTTGGGGATTGGGTTTGATGGTGAGTGGTTTCTTCTTCACCCTGGCGGTGCTAAAAGTTGGCCCCAAAAGGTTCCGCCAGGAAATCATTTCAACCGCTGAAGACAGAATCAATTTAGGAACAGGATTTGATATCATAGTGAAATTATTCCTTCCGCTCCAGTTCGTAGCCATGCTTGGCTGGTGGTTTTGGCAGGCTTATTCTGAAAATCCCAACAATTGGTTTAATATATTTTCTCAATCAACCGTAGGGACGGTCCTCTTCCAGTGGGTAGTGGCCATAGCTGTGTTTATTTTCTTTAATAAAGCCATCACCAAAAAGATGCTAAATAACAATGAGCCTTGACGCAATTATCTTTATGATCTTCATCTTCACTGTTTGCCTTGGAGGCTTTGTTTATTCACTCTACCTGTCCTCCAAAAGAAAATAAATCTGTTTTTATTCTCAGTATCAATCAGAAAAAGTCCACTTTTTCCTGGTTTTTGCTAGAATTATTGGAGAATCCTCCCTATATCCTTGATAACGGATTGTTACTTTCGAAGCAAATCCTCCTTAACAACGGAAAAAGAGATGCCAACCCAATGAATCCTTGAATTTTTTGGTGGAGTAGTGTATTTTTAACTATGCAATGAGACTCAACAGGAATCAAATAGAGCATATGGCCTTTGTCATAGTTAGAAATCTAATCCAGGAAGAAAAAATCATCGTAGAAGACAAGATCAAGCTTCACGAAGAAATCGTTACCCTTATCACCGATGAGTTTCAAAAAGAGGATAAACTTGACCAGGAAGTCAGAGAAATACTCAGCCAGCATATGGAAAAGATTCGCCAAGACAACATCGAATACCAGACTATGTTCAGGATGATAAAAACAAAATTGGCAAAGGAAAGGAACTTAGTCCTTTGAACAGCAGATTATCAAGAGAAAAAATAAACTTTCTGGCCCGGCTCATTCTCAATGCTCTTTTTGAGAATGATGAGGTTGAATTCCTGGATGAGCCGAATGAAATCAGGCTATCAATAGTAAAATCCATCGAGGATGAATTGAAGCTCTATGATTTGCTCAATCAGAAATCCGCAGAGAAGATCCGTTCGCAAAAAAAATCCATCGAAGAAGGAAGCCGAGAGTGGGAAATCCTCTACCGCAAATACTATAATGAAGAAATATCGAAGCTCGGGAAAATATGGAAATAGATTCACACCAAGTCTAAATAAAAAAGACTATATCGAATTCAAAGAGAGAGTTCGATATTCTGAAACAGACCAAATGGGCGTGGCCCATAACAAGAACTATTTCGAGTGGTTTGAGATAGCTCGAACAGAATACTGCCGCCAAAAAAACATTCCCTATAAAGATATCGAAGCTCAGGGGTACTTTCTCGTGGTGGCGGAATCATTTTGCCGGTACAAAATGCCCTTAAGATACGATGAAGAATTCTTGATACGTGTTTGGGCAGCAGAAATAAAGCCCAAAAAAGTTGTCTTCTCCTACGAGTTATTAACAGAGGAAGAAGAAAAATTGATAGCTTCAGGCCATACAGTTCATGTGGTGACGAACTCGAGAGCTCAAGTTTGTTCTCTTCCTGAGGAGATTCTAAGAAAATTCAAAAGTTAGTCTAGCTGTCCTAGCTTTTTATATACTTCTTTCTGATTAAATACCTTTTGAGGGCATCTTTCCAAGGAGTGAATTCAGTCAACCCGATCTCTCGAGCTCTCTTGTTGTCTAGCACAGAATAGGGTGGCCTCTCTGCCTTGGCTCCATAACTCTTCGAATCGACAGGAATAATGTCTGGCTTTTTATCCATTAGGGAGAATATGGCTTGGGCAAACTCGTACCAGGTACAATCTCCCTCATTCGATAAATGATAAAGCCCGTATTGGTCAGTTCCGATCAATTCTTTTACTCTCTCAGCCAATTCCGCCGTGGCGGTGGGAGTGATCCGCTGGTCATTGACCACTCTCAAAGGCTTTCCTTCCTTTTCCAAGGCCACGAGAGTGTCCACAAAATTTGAACCTTTTCCCCAGCATCCTGCTTCTCCGTAAAGACCACAAGTCCTGATCACAAAATATTTATCTAAGATATTTTGTACGAAGTGTTCTCCTTCCAGTTTAGAAATCGCATAGACGTTCAGGGGACTAGGCAGGTCTTCTTCTGTATAGGGGTCCTTTTTTTGCCCATCAAAGACATAATCCGTGCTGAAATGGACCAATACAGAATCAAGGTCTCGACAGATTAGGGCCATATCTCTAACAGCGATAGAATTGACTCTGAATGCTTCTTGGGGATTATCCTCAGCTTCATCAACTCTATTGTAAGCGGCAGTATTGATGACAACTTCAGCCTTCAGACGAGATAGGGCTTTTCTTGCCTGGTCAGGCTTTGTGATGTCAAAATCTGGATAATAGAGGGGAAAGATTCTGTGTTCTTGAAGAGACTTGACCAAATCCGAACCGAGCTGACCATCGGCTCCGATGATCGCAATTTTTGTTTTCACTTAAATAGTGACTATCTCTTAAAGGGTTTGATCGTACTCTATAAAAAAAGGCCAAGGAGGATCTCCTTGGCCTTTTTCAGCAGCGATCTTCTGAAGATCAGAACAGGAACCTGAAACCAAGAACTAATTTATGATGATCCGAGAAAGACCGTTCATCTCCGACTGGAACTCGTACTTCTCCGAAGAGGGCAGCGGCAGAGGTATTTTTGTCAAAGAGATTGAATCCCAGACTGCCGACCAATTCGAAATCAGACTCCCTTGTTTCCTTAACTTTAGTGCTGATGCCCGCTCCACCACCGAAAAAGACAGGCCCAGCATGGACATTGAGAAGGAAGTTGGCGGTGAAGAAAGATTTCCAAGGCTCGTCCTTAAGGGAGAAAGCTCCTCCACCAGAGAGCACAAGATCTAAGGTGCCAGGAACAATCTTGTAGACTATACCTGCCCTCGCGCCAAGGTAGGCTCCATAGCTTCCCCGAGCCCATAAAGGCATAGCTTCGACCATAACAAATAACGTCTTCTGGGCGGCTTCTAATCCAGCTCGGCAAGGCTTAGAAACTCCTCCAAAATCATCAGTAACCACTAGAGTCACTGTGTAAGGCGCGGGTGTTTCAAACACTTTTTCCCAGGAGAAAGGCTTTTGAGTAACCGTGTACTTATCCACCACATTTCCAGCCTCGTCAGTAATCTCAAATTCTGCTTTAACGACTTGCCCATCGGAATCACTGGATCCTGAAGCATCAATAATGATAGGTATGCCTACATAGTCTTTTGTGGTAGACAAGTTCAGACTGCATTCCGGAGGATAATTGATATAAACTTTGGCTTCGCAGGTAGAGGCTTCACCCTTAATGTTGACAGCTTTTCCTTTGAAAGTAAATTCTCCAGGCTTATCAAAGCTTGTTTGCCATTTAGGAGAATCAGGGGCTAAGGCTTTGGAAGCGACTTTAGTTCCCTGGGCATTGAAAACATCAACCTGTAAAGATTTCGCGTGCTGAGAACCACTCATATCTATAGTGATGGGATCATTCAGGTTAGCCTTGGAAGGCGAAACTTTTAAGTCACAAACGGCAGTGGGAATGAATTCTTCAACTTTCCGGAGGGATACATTTCCACAAGGTTTTGGCATGATGAATTCGTAGATCTTATAATTTTTTTTCACCGTGAAAGAGAAGACGTCTAACGGGGCTTTTCCTGCCCATTCGAGGTCTTCAACAGCTTTTACCCTGCCTCTAGAGCGAAAGAGCATCCAAACCATTTTGTCACCAATAGGCAAAGATTTTTCTACAAAAGAAGCGGTCTTGAGCTGATCCATAAAAGGAAGATAAAGGTCTCCGTAGCCAACCAGGTCAAAACCGTACTTGATATCACCAGCATATCTATCAACAATACTTTTCATCACTTCAGCAGTAGGAATTCCTCCTTTGCATCGACTTAATGTGTATTGACCAATCTGTCTGAGTTTTTTTGTCTCGGCAAAGGAACCTATAGTAGAAATTAAGAGCAATCCGGCAATTAAAAGCACTAATTTTTTGTTTCTCATTCCAGCCTCCTTTCGGCTCATTGTTTAAATTATTTGGATTATGGTGCTTATATGTAAATATAAAAAATTTTATTTGTCAAGAAAAAAAAGACTATTTATCCCCTTCTCTACAAAAGCCAAAAAAATCGATATATTTAAGAACTTCTTCTAGGTTTTAGAAATGCCCTAACAATAGGATAGATAAGTTTCGAATCCCTTGGTTTCGATTCTAGGGCATCCCTAAAAAGGCCCTTATTCCCCGGATTCTGATTGATTAGAGTCTTCAACAATTCTTTAGCTGAAGATACTCCAATCTCGGGGTGGATTTGAATTCCCCATACAGGCTTTTCTTCCCACTGAAAGGCTTGAATCCGGCAATGTTTGGAAGAAGCAAGGATGAGAAAGGGCTCTTCTAGGTTAACAACTTCATCAAAATGTATAGAAAACGAACAAGCACGATTTGCTGGACCTAAAATATTATGTGTCTCTTTGATATCGATAGAAATCCAGCCGATCTCTGGCCTCTCGCTTCGCCTGACATGGGCTGAACCCGCCAAAGCCAAAGCCAAAAGTTGATGTCCGTAGCAGCTTCCCAAGACAGAAATGCCCTTCTCTACCGCCTGCAGGACAACTTCAATTTCTTCATGTACCCAACTCTCTCTTTCTAAGATAGAAGCTTCAGAACCAGTGAGAAGAAGATGAGTGTAGCCATCTTGGATTCGAGGAAAATGGCTCTTGGTGGCCTTATAAGAAGTCCAATCCGTATTCACGAAAGGCCCCCAATGCTCCAGCGGATTATAAATTTCGGAGTTAATGGAATTATCGATTATAGCCAACTTAGTTTTTGTCTTTTCTCTTCTTGCCATCCAAAGAATCCAGATTCCAAATTATATGCCAAAAAATGATCCGAAAACAAATATATCTCACACCACTTTCTTTTATATTTTTTTTGTTTATCCTGAGACTTCTGGTATAATGGGAGCTTATTAAAGGAGGACCAAAAGTGCACAACGTAACAAAAGAAACTGAGCTTCATGTGATCACACCCAATGAGACTGGAATTTTAGGCCGAGTCCTCGGTACGCTAGCTAATGCGGGAATAAATCTCAGAGCCCTTTGTGCTTATTCAGAAGAAGATAAAGGGCATTTTTTGCTGGTGACTTCGGAAAATAAAAAAGCTAACAAAGCCTTGAAAGCCATGGGGTTTGAAGTCATGATGAACGAGGTTATCACGGTTCAAATCAGCGATCGTATCGGGGCAGGAGCAGAAATTGGCGCTTTACTCGGAAATGCAGTCATCAACATCGAATACTGCTACGGTACCTCAGCCGAGGTAGGAAAGGCACTCTTGGTTTTCAAGACCAGCGACAATAAAAGAGCGCTTGATACGTTAAGATAATAGAATCACCGAGTATCTTTCTTGACCAAGGCCGGAAATAATAACTCTAACACAATTGGTCTTCTCCAAGAGCTCATCTTCCTTGAAACGTCTGCTTGCTGGAGAAGTATGGTTTTATGTTTCTAAGAAATCTTAAGAGGACCGTAAGGATGCCTTGAAGTCAATATCCTAGCGGAGGACCAAATATCGACTTCCAGTGCCAAAATTATCCAAGGATCGGATTCTGTTCTACAGGAGCCCTGGGCAACAAAACTCCACTGATTCTTGCCCCGCTTGTGTCTTCAGCTGGGGTTTCTATACCTCTGATATTATCCTCTTCTCCAAGCGCTCAGGATAATAGTCTGGATAAATTTGCATCTATCCCAGGAGTAAGAATTTCCCTCAGCCTCCAAGAATTAAAGAAGCAACTGCTAAAGGTTGGAAGCGCCATAGCAGCGATTCCTGATCAGACTGCAAGCTCATTCAAGAGAATTTATGAATTCGACGAGTCTTCAACTGCGGGAAAAGGTCTCGCTGAAATCGAGAAGCTTGTCCTAAGCCAAAAATTGGTCGGAGGGATGCAGGGAATCGTCTTCGATGTCAAGGTCGGCGAAGGTTCCTCGCTCATGAGTCGGCAGGAAGCCAAGATCTTTATCTCCTCGCTTGAAAAGCTATGCAAACGATTAGAAATAGGCTCTTGTTTTATCTTGAATAACCTGAATCAACCTCTGGGGGAATCCATCGGAAATTGTTTAGAAGTGAGAGAAGTGGCCAAGACCCTAAAAGGAAATGGTCCTTTGGATGTGTTGAAGCTTGTCCTCGAGCTAGGATCAGAAATGCTCCTTTTAGCCAGAAAATTTAAGACCAAAACAGAAGCCAAGAGCTGGCTTAAGAGGAAAATAGAAGAAAGGCAAGCTCTGAGGAAATTCGAAGAAATCGTCATGGCTCAAGGAGGAAACTCGCTCCTGTTCAGCGATGGCTCCCTTTTCCCCCGAGCTAAAATAAGGAAAATATTATTGTCTCCAAGAACAGGCTATCTCCAAAGGATAAAGATGGAAGAAATGAATCATTTATGGCACGAATTCACCACCAGCCAGCCAGATAGCGACAGAACAGGATTTCTAATCTTTAAGAAGATCGGCGATAGAATTGAAGAGGATGAAGTCATAGCTGAAGTTCATCTCAATGATGCTGGTCCTTGGCCTGTTCTTGGGAACAGATTAAAAAAGGCCTTTATCCTATCAAAAAAACCTCCTGGGTTTAAGCCTTTTATTATCGAGAGCGTAAGAAATAGTCACCTTGGATAAGAATCTTTAGATTATTTCTTGAATATTTAATACAATAGGGAAAACGATGCCTAAGAGCAAAAGAATTGTCGCGGTTACCTCTGATGTGCCCTTTGTCGAGGGAGGACATCTGACGATCGCCCGCTGCACTGTTCAGGCCTTAAAAGAACTCGGATACGAGGCCGATCTTTTTCTCACTCCCTCAAACAGATTCGGTCGCTTGTTCCAAGCCTACCTGGCGACCCGATTGACAGATGTGCAGCAAGATGGTTTAGAAAGGAAAATCCACCAAGTGATCTCTTTCCGCTATCCGAGTTATGCGGTAAAGCATCCCCTTCATGTCTGCTGGCTCACGCATCGCCCAAGAGAATATTATGATTTGTGGGAAATTCTTAGCTCCCAGAGCGGCCTCAGAGGAAAAATAAAAGAAAGCTTAAAAAAACCCATCATTCATTCCCTCGATTCTTATCTTCTGAAACACAACGTTACCAAATTATTTTCCATCTCTAAAACTGTACAGGCGAGATTGAGAAGATGGGGAAACATCAAAGCTGAAGTTCTCTACCCACCGGCTCCTCCAAGATCATACCGAACAGATTCTTATCAAAATTTCATCTTTTCTGTCTCCAGACTTCAAAAGCTAAAAAGAATGGATCTACTCATCGAAGCCTTCAAGCATGTCAAGAACAAAGAGTGCAAGGCCTTCATCATGGGAGAAGGATCAGAATACAAAAACCTTTCCTCAAGAATAAAAGAAAGCCATCTTGAAAAAAGAGTCTTTATTTTGAGTCAAACAGATGAAGAGACACTCCTCGATCATTATGCTCGGTGTCGGGCTGTGTTTTTCAGCCCCTTGAGAGAAGATTATGGTTTTGTCACTGCAGAAGCCTTTGCCTCCCGGAAACCCGTGCTGACCACTTATGATAGCGGAGGTCCTACTGAATTAGTCAATAATGGCCAAACAGGACATGTCCTGGATCCTGACCCCAAAAAAATTGCTGAAAAAATCGATGAACTTGCGGAGAGGGAAGATCTGGCGGAAAAAATGGGTCAAAAGGCTTACGAATTTATCTCCATGTTCAATTGGGAAGATACCGTAAAAAACCTGATCATTCGTAAGTAAAGAATACTTTGTGTTAGAAATAAAATTTTGAATATGCTAAACTCCTGCTCAGTTTAAAATTTTTGGAAAAGGATATCTCCCATGAACGAGCATAAACCTTATGTTCCCGATCTTACGAACTACAAAGATATCAGTTTAAAGGCCATCATCGTTGGCGCCATCTTTGGCATTGTCTTTGGGTCTGCCAATGCATACTTAGGTCTGAGAGTGGGGCTGACTATAAGCACCGCCATCCCCCTCGCAGTGATTTCTGTGGCTGTATTCAGAGCTTTGGTTCCCATCATTGGCAAGAGCACAATTTTAGATTGTAACATATCTCAAACCACGGGATCAGCCAGTTCTTCTCTCGCCTCCGGGATCATTTTTACCATTCCTGCTCTATTTCTATGGGGATTTAATCCTAGCATTTTTAAAATAGGCATTCTAGCTCTATTAGGTGGAGTCCTGGGTGTGCTCTTCATGATTCCTCTGCGAAGATTCCTAATTGTCCGAGAACATGGTGTTCTGCCTTACCCTGAAGGAACAGCCAGCGCCCAAGTCTTAATAGCCGCCGATGAGGGTGGAGCCAAGGCAAAAAATGTCTTTCTTGGCCTAGGAGTTGGTTTTATCTTCAAGAGTCTGATTGGATTTCTCCGTCTCTGGCCGGACAAAATCTATCTCAAGATTCCTGTCCTGAAGAAGGCTCTGCTGGGTATGGAACCTACCCCTGCCCTGCTTGGCGTTGGCTTCATCCTTGGCCCCCGTATCGCTGGTATAATGGTAGCCGGAGGCTTACTCTCTTGGATAGGAATAATTCCTCTCATTGCCTACTTCGGAGAGCACCTGAGCATTCCTTTATTTCCTGAGACCGTTCATTCCATAGCAGAGATGCCAGCCTCCGAAATATGGGAAAAATACATCAGGTATGTGGGAGCCGGTGCAGTGGCAATGGGTGGACTCATTACGGTCGTCAAGTCCTTCCCCACCATGTTCAACTCTTTGAAGATCAGCATCAAAGAATTCAAAATCGGAAGAGCTGAGGGAGGCTTGAAAAAAAAGAGAACAGAAACTGATCTCCCCATCACTGTCCTTTTTTCTGGGATTCTCATCGTGGCCGCTATTCTGATTCTCTCCCCACAAATCCTCGGAATCCAAACGACTTTTCTGGTTAGAATCATTGCTTCCGTCTGCATAGTCGTCTTTGCTTTCTGTTTTGTCACCGTGTCTTCTCGAATCGTGGGCATGGTCGGCGTCACTTCAAATCCGACCTCAGGAATGACCATAGTGACTCTCTTAGGAACCAGCCTTTTATTCTATGCTTTAGGGTGGACAGACTTGCTCGGTCAAGCCACGGCCATAACTGTGGGAACAGTGGTTTGCGTAGGAGCCTCGATCGCAGGGGACATCTCTCAAGACCTCAAAGCTGGCTATATCATCGGAGCCACGCCTAAAAGACAACAGACCACAGAATTGATAGGCGTTATCACCTCAGCTTTTGCCATCGCTGCGGCTGTCTGGCTCTTGGGTAAGTCTTTTACTTTTGGCTCTCCAGACATTCCAGCCCCTCAGGCCGTATTGATGAAAACCGTTATCGAAGGAGTCCTCGGAGGCGACCTGCCGTGGGGACTCGTTTTTATCGGAGGAACTTTCGCCGTGGTGGCTGAACTCATAGGCGTCCCTTCTCTTCCTTTTGCGGTAGGTATTTATCTACCCCTTTCCACGATGACTCCTATTTATGTCGGTGGACTTGTCAGGTCTTTCGTCGAAAGAAGAGCCAAGAACGAAGAGCTGAAACAAAGCCGAAGAGAAAAGGGAGTCCTCCTGGGCTCCGGTTTCATTGCCGGAGAAGGCCTCACCGGAGTTGCCATAGCTATTTATGCCTATATCGCCAAGGCAAAACCCCAAGGCATAGGTCTGATCTGGCCTGAAAATCTCGCAGACTTCGTATCTCTGATCGCTTTTCTGGGATTAGTAGCTTATCTTTTCTACAAAACCTCTAAATAATTAATCTCTCCTCTGCCATCAAGGATTTGAAGAGAGTTCTTGACCCTAACTTTTCTTGAAAGTTTAATCTATATAGACTATATTCAAATATTCCGGAGGCACTATGAACGCCTTAATCGTGGCCGTCATTCTCATCGTCTGGCTTGGGCTTGGCTATAAAATTTATGGAAGTTTTATAGAAAAGAGAGTCATCCAAGCAGATAACAGCCGAGTAACTCCTGCCAGAGAATTCAATGATGGTGTCGACTACTCTCCAGCCAAAAGAACTCTTCTCTTCGGCCATCACTTCTCTTCCATAGCGGGTGCTGGCCCTATTCTGGGTCCTCTGTTAGGAGTTCTTTATTTTGGCTGGCTTGGCGCCACTTTGTGGGTTGCTTTAGGCAGTGTTTTTCTGGGAGCAGTCCATGACTACACGTCCTTGATGATATCTGTTCAGAATAAGGGGACTTCTTTAGCCGATATATCAAGAAAAACCTTAGGCTCGAGAGCCAAAATAATATTTTCTGTATTTCTTTGGTTAGCCCTGGCGCTGGTCATAGCTGTCTTCGCCGTAGTTGCGTCTCGAACTCTTGTCTCGCAGCCTGAAATAGTCATTCCCACTTTCGGCCTGATCTTCATTGCCATGATCTTCGGCTGGTTGATCTACAAAAAGGGCATCAAAGTGCTTGCCGGAACTCTTTCCGCTCTCGTGGCTCTATTCCTGCTTATCTACTTGGGAAAACTATTCCCGATTTCTCTTCCGGCAAAAATTCTTGGCCTGCCAAATCATACCTTTTGGTTCTTTATCCTGATTATCTATAGTCTTATAGCCTCTTCCCTTCCAGTCTGGTTTCTCCTCCAGCCGAGGGATTACATCAGCACCTGGATTCTCTTCTTAGGGCTCGCCTTAGGTTATCTTGGTTTGTTAGCCACCAATCCTTCCTTGAGTGCACCTGCTTTTGTATCTTTTTCCAGCAAAGGTGGTCCTCTCTGGCCTATGCTCTTCGTGATCATTGCCTGCGGAGCGATCTCCGGCTTTCATTCTGTCGTTGCTGGGGGGACTACAGCCAAACAACTTCCCGATGAATCAAGCGGAAAAATTATCGGATTCGGAGGAATGGTCACCGAGGCTGCCCTAGCAGGATTGGTGATATTCATCGCCTCAGGCGCTTTGGTCTGGGACCCTTCGGGTACCAAGAGTCAATTCGGCTTTCAGTATTTAATGACTTCCCTCGGAGACCCCATCCAAGCTTTTGCTACCGGATATGGAAGGTTCATTTCTTCTCTCCCGGGGCTTTCTCTAACCATAGGCCTCTTCTTCGGCATGATCATGCTCAATGCTTTTGTCCTCACAACTCTAGATACAGGAACAAGACTAGGACGGTTCATTCTTACTGAATTGGCAGGACAAAAAATCCCCCTTTTCAGGAATAGATGGGTAGCCTCATCGGTCATAATTATTTTAGCCGCGATCCTGGGGGTTACAGAGGGCTATAAAGCCATCTGGCCAGTCTTCGGCGCTTCAAACCAACTTGTGGCTGCCTTGGCTTTGATTATTGTCTCTTCTTTCCTGGTGGGCATAAAAAAGCCCAAAGCCTACACGATTTATCCTGCTTACTTCATGCTGACGACGACTCTTGCCGCCTTAGCTTATCAGGGATACAATTTTTTTAAAGCCAGGAGCTTTCTCTTGGGAATTGTAAGCCTTATTTTGATAATCCTAGCTGCTATCATTGTCTACGATGCCAGAAAAATCCTTTTTAAGCGAAGCTCTAAGAAGAGATGAAATTCAACTCAGGAAAGCAATAACTTCCCAAAAAATTCCTTATTCAGTAAGAGTTACCACACGGAACGCGACACCTTTAGGATCTGGGCAATTTAGGATTTCTGTCCCAGAAATCCAATCATCCTCGGGAATCTCATCTTCTCTCTGTTTGGTGGTCAGAAACGGAAAGAGGCTGTTTAAAGCATATATACAGACCTTCTTTCCTTCGGGAATCTCGATGGTACCTTCTCCGCGGATATAAAAAAAATCTCCCACCTTGTGTCTGGCTCCACACCGATCTTTGACCTCCACGACTTCTACTTTTAATTCTCTCATCCCTCCTCCTTTCTCTTCCCAAATATATATGCCTCAAGGAAAAAAATCAATAAACACGTTGACAAAGGAAAAATGAATATCATAAAATTATAATCTAGCCTTGAAGGATAGAAGGAGGTAGCTATGGCTGTACCTGTGCCATCCAAAAAGACCTCAGCAGAACCGAATGTCGTTCCTTTATGTGATGTCTTATTAGTGCTGCTCATCATTTTCATGGTTATAACTCCCTTGGTCCAAAAGGGGATTGATGTCAAGCTTCCTGAAACGACAAGCGATACTTCAGGGACTCCGGCGGGCCTGATTGTTCTGACCTTAAAGAAAGATAACACTGTTATGATTAATCAAGATGTCTATCAGTACGACCTCGTCCAAGAAGAGCTTAGACGCCTCTACTCTACCCGTCATGATAAAACAATTTTCATCCGAGCCGATGCTAAGATCAACTACCAGAGAGTTATTGAGCTCATAGATCTAGCTAAGGGCGCGGGAGTCGAAGTCTTAGGGATAATTCCCGAATACTTCACAGAAGAGGAAGCTGGCGATATATAACATAGCTTTATTCTTTGCTCTTTTCGAATTCCCATGAAAAGAATATTTCCTTTTGCAGTCGTCTTTTTCCTTTTTTCAAATCTATGCCTGTTCAGCGAAAAAGACCTGACCGGTCCCCTTTCCAAAGAAGATATCCTCCAGAACATTCCTGACTGGCAAGAGATGGTGGCCTCTTACATTCCTGACACAGCGATATTAGAAAAGATCAAAGCTATCCATAAAGATATTCAGGTTGAAATTTTTCTGGGCACCTGGTGCCCTGATTGCAAAGAACACGTCAGCGCCTATTTCAAGATTATGGAGATGGCAGATAATCCCCATATCTCCACTTCCTATGTAGGGATTCCAAGAGAAAAAGAAGCTCGAAAGGAATTCATCCAAGGAAAAAACATCCTAAGAATCCCCACCTTTATCATTTATTTTAAGAATCAAGAAATCGGAAGAATAATAGAAACCCCTGCCAAATCGGTTGAAGAGGATTTAATAGATATTATCTACAAAATAGACTGAGATTCTAATCTCTTATTTCTCTGCTATCGGGCCTATCACTTCTCTAGATATGACTAGACGCTGGATTTCATTCGTTCCCTCATAAATTTGAAGGAGCTTGGCATCTCTCATCAGTTTTTCCATAGGATAATCTTTCATGTATCCATATCCGCCGAGAATCTGCAGAGCTTCTGTAGTGACCTTCATGGCCACATCAGATGCGAATGCTTTGGCCATGGCCGATTCTTTCCCTGCAGGCTTTCCCTGGTCTAAAAGCCAAGCCGCATGCCAGACTAGATGGCGGGCCGCGTTTATTTCCATGGCCATTTGGGCGATCTGGAAAGATGTATTCTGAAACAGGGCAATCGGCTTCCCGAATTGTTTTCTCGTTTTGGCATACTCGATTGCATATTCAAGAGCTGCTCTGGCCACGCCTACTCCTGCTGCTCCCACTGGAGCTCTGGTCTTATCTAAAGTTCTCATGGCTATGATGAATCCTATCCCCTCTTTACCAAGAAGATTTTCCTCGTGTATTTTGACATCTTCAAAATAGAGTTCCGCCGTATTTGAAGCCCTATGGCCCATTTTATCTTCGACTTTTCCTAAGCTCAGACCAGGAGTCCCTCCAGGAACGATAAAGGCGCTCAATCCTCGGGCTCCTCTCTCAGGTTTTGCGTTGGCGAAAACGACGAAGAGATTGGCTATCCCGGCATTGGAAATAAAGCATTTAGACCCATTGATAATGTACTCAGACCCAACCTTTTTGGCTTTAGTCTGCAGCGCGCTGGCATCAGAGCCTGCTTCTCTTTCGGTCAGACAAAAAGAGGCGAAAGACATTTTTTCGGTTTGAGGTGTCAGGAATTTCTTTTTCTGATCATCGGTCCCAAAAAGAATAATTGGGGTATAAGCTAGAGCATTGACCATCATGGTGGTATACATCCCAGCACAGCCTGCTGCCAATTCCTCGCTGATGATAACCGTATCAACATCATTCAATCCCCCACCTCCGTACTCTTTTGGAATAGTGCAGGTGAGAAAACCCACTTCAAAGGCTTTCTTCATAACATCCTCAGCAAACTCCTCACCTCTGTCGTATTTGGCGGCGCTAGGTTTCATCTCCTTTTCTGCAAACTCTCGGGCCATATTCTGAAGAGCCTGTTGTTCTTCGGTTAGACTAAAATCAATCACCTCGTCCTCCTTTCTTCACGTCTTTCCATGTCTTGGATTCGATTTTTAGAAACTCTTATACTGGAATCTCTCGGTCTTGTCAATTTGAATAATATCTCTTCTCTCGTTAAAAAAAAGACAGGATTGTCTATTCCAAAAATATCTTCGATGATATCCTGAGGCCGAACGCCCTTCACTTGAGAGAAATTCCAGGATAAGTAGAGCTTTCCTTGTTTCTTATCTAGATAGTAACTTTCTAGAGCCTCACTGTTTTGTTTAAGAAATGACTCGATCAATTCCTGGACCATTTCGTAATTGTTTGACGCAGACATTTTCTTTTCTCTTTTATGTTTATGCTTTCTTATAGACTCGCTTACATCTTTGTTCTTTAAATCAAGTGAATAGACCATCTTCTCTATAGTTTCATTCAAAGAAGGCTCAGGTTTGTCTAACTTCCTCAATTCAAGGAATTTTAGTCCTGAGGGTAGAAAATTGTTAGCCTGGCAGATAAATTTCCCTGGAGAGTAATGATACTCAGATCTAAACTCCATGATTTCTCGTTTCCCTCCCATGCCTAAGGGAAGTGCAGGGAGATACGAGATCAACATTTTAGGATGGAATCCTTTCGAATAGGCTATTGAAATATTCGCTCTTCGCAACGCCCTCTGGATGATATGAGACAAGTCAAGATGAGATAAAAAGCGGGCCCGGTCAAGCTTTGAATAATAGGCTCTGTAACGAAATATTCTCTTCGTCTTCCTACCTACAGCAGGTGGTTTCTTCGTTTTGATTCGGATCTTCTCCTTGAACTTTTTTTCCCACCGAGGCCAAAATTCACATCCTTGGCAGAGGCCACAATTGTTGTCTAAACAAGAGGGAGTCGATTCTCCCTTCATCGCTTTAGCTAACTCCTGGAGTAAATGGGATTTTTTCAGCCCACAATCGATATGGCTCCAAGGTAACCTCACGTCTTTAGATAATGAGGAGAGGTAAGGATAGCGATCGATATTCTCTGAATCAAAAGCCTCTTCCCAGGTAGAAAACTTGAATCTATCCTTCCAGCTATCGAAGCGGGCCCCGTTCTCCCATGCTTTTAAAAGAAGCTGGAAGAGCTTCCTATCTCCTCTGGAAAAGATGGCTTCCAGGATTGAGCTCCTGAGGGAATGATCTTTGAAGCTGATCGAGCGATGTCTTTTCAAGGCAAGTCTTAGATAACGATGTTTTTCCAGTAGAATCTTTTCCTCTTCCATCTCCAACCATTGAAACGGCGTATGGGGCTTGGGAATAAACGATGATACACTCAAGTTGATCCGAGGGGGAGAACGAAGAATACTAGAACCAATTCTTATTATCTCTTTAACCAAGCTGACGATCCCCTCCAAATCTTCGTCTTTTTCAGTAGGAATGCCAACCATAAAGTACAATTTAAGCAGCTTCCACCCTTGGGAGAAAGCGTTGGCTGCTGCTTCAATGATTTCATCCTCTTCCAGGTTCTTATTGATAACTCGACGCAACCGCTGAGTGCCTGCTTCGGGTACTAACGTGAACCCTGTTTTTCTAACTTTGATGATATTCTTGACCACCTCAGGAGTTAAACCTTTAGGTCGCAGCGCGGACAAGGAAAGAGAAACCTTCTGTTCCGCAAGCTCTTTCATCAAGGAATCGATAACTTCTTCAAGGTAAGGGTAATCGCTGATAGAAAGAGAGGCTAAGGAAGCATCTTCGTATCCTGTGGCTTGAAGACTGTTCAATATATTTTGAATGACAACAGAGGGGTTCTTAACTCGGTAAGGAAAATAAATACTCAAAGCTTGACAGAATCTGCACTTCTGAGGACATCCTCTGGCTACTTCTACTGCTGCCCTATCAAAAACGGTCTTAATATCGGGAACAATAATATTTTCAGGAAACGGGAATTGTATAAAGCGGTTGAAAACTCTTTTTTCTATCTTCGCCGGTGCGTCATCGATTGGCCTGACTGCAAGTAGAGGGGATTCTTGAGGCCGAAAGGCTTCATACAGGGAAGGAACGTAGACACCCTTGATCTTAGACATCTCTTCTAAGAGCTCCTTCTTCCCGCTGAGTTCCTGCCTTAAGAGCATGAATTTTTCTATGATTTCAATAAAAGCTTCCTCGCCATCTCCCACCACAAACATATCAAACAGCGGAGCAATCGGTTCAGGATTGAAAGCCGCGGGGCCACCTCCGATAACTAATGGATATTTCAGGCTCCTTTCTGATGAAAGCAAAGGAATTTGACCTAAGTCGAGAATAGTCAGAACATTTGAATAATTGAGCTCATAGAGAAGAGAAAAACCTAACATGTCAAACTCATACAAAGGAATCTTGTTCTCAAGGGAGAATAAGGGCCTATGGTGAAGGCGAAGCTGCTGTTCAAAATCCACCCAGGGAGCATACACTCTCTCTGCTAGAATAGAGGAATGACTATTCAAGAGATTATAGAGTATTTTTTGTCCCAAATAGGACATACCGATTTCATATGAATCCGGGAATACCAGAGCGACTTTAGCCTTACCCTGGCTCAGATCTTTCCTTATCTCATTCCACTCTCCTCCTAAATAGCGTCCCGGCTTTTCAACGCATCTGAGGATTTTTTCAAGGTCGGCTGCTTTTTTCATGTCAGAGTTCTTATATCTGTTTTGGTTTCTTCATCATACCTTATTCAATTTTAAGACTTTTGGCAAACATTGAGAAGGAGCAAATCGTATCACCTGCTCTTATCCCCACCAAATCATAGAAACAGGAAGAAAAATGTGTCTTCCCTATCTCGTGATCTATCCTAGCCTATCATGTGTGCCCAGTCCGACTTAAACATTCACAAATCTTCTCATTTTTACATTCAGAACAAGACTCACTGCTAAGTAGTTGGTCAAGAGGGAGGAGCCTCCATAGCTGAGGAACGGTAGCGGGATTCCTATTACCGGAAAAAGACCAATCACCATCATGACATTAACAAAGAATTGAAAGGCGATCATCATGGCTACCATGAAGATGATGTATATTCCGGCTCGGTCTCTGGACTTATCGACCGAGCGGAACAACCTGGAAAGAAGCAAAAAGTAAGAGAGAAAGACAACGATGACTCCCGCATAGCCAAACTCTTCGCCTATAACAGAAAAGACAAAGTCAGTATGGCGAGCAGGAAGAAATCTCAACTGGCTTTGGGTTCCTTTCTTGTAACCTTTTCCCAGAAATCCTCCGGAACCAATGGCTATCTTCGACTGGAGAATATGGTACCCAGTGCCCAAAGGATCCTGTAAGGGATTGATCAGAGTAATTATTCTCTGTTTTTGATACTCCTTCAGAAAAAAATTCCAAACTCCAAGGGCAAGAATCAGGGCCAAAATCAATAAAAGAATGAAATTCTTCCTACTGAAACCAGCCAGAATCAAAGCCGCCAGAATGATGGGCACGTAAGTTAAAGTTGTGCCTAAATCCGGTTGTAAAACAACGAGAAGGATAGGCAGGGAAACAGCGCCCCCGCTCAATAACAATTTATTCCAAGAAAAATATCTGTCTTTATATTCTGAAAAGATCTGAGCGAGAAGGAGGATCATAATAATTTTTATCAACTCTGAGGGCTGAATTTGAAAAAAAGGAAATCTAATCCAGCTCTCCCGAGCCACGAGCTTGCCAAAAATGAGCATTCCTGCCAAAGGGAAGACAAAAACGATGTAAAGGTGGAGAGAGTAAGTCAGGAAATTTTTATAATCTACCATGATAAACAGGAACAGGGCTATTAAGCTTAGGACTATCCAGATAACTTGTCTTAAATAAAAATTTCCTGGCAAATAATGTGATGAACTGTATATAAAAACGACACCCAAAGCTGAGTTCCAGAGTAAAAGAGCTATGAGAATCCAATCAATATTACTCAGAAGGCGTCGATCAATCATATTTCTTTCGATAAAGTTCGAATAATTTCCTGGCCAAGGGAGCGGCACTTGCTCCTCCCATTCCTCCGAATTCAACAATGACGGTGACCACGACTCTTGGATTATTCTGGGGAGCAAAACCCGTAAACCAAGAATGCGTCTTTAGCTCATCCTCAGGATTAGGTTCTTTCCCTCCCTTTATAGAATTCACCACTTGAGTCGACCCAGTCTTGGCACACACATCATACCCCTGGATCTTCGCTAACCTGGCTGTTCCTTCATTATTGACAGCTCCCCACATTCCCCTGATAACCTTTTCATAAGCGGATGATTTAATCCCAGGATTGAGACTCTTAGGAGAGAAGTGAACTTCTTTTTCCTCTTTTGTATCGGGATCTTGATAAGACTTAAGAATATGAGGAGTCACCATAACTCCTCTGTTAGCGATAAGCGCAGTATGAACTGCGATTTGAAGAGGAGTCACCAAAAGAGGCCCTTGACCAATCGAGACGGAAATTGTTTCTCCTAGAAACCAGGGAGCGTCTTTCACCTTTTTCTTCCATTCAGGAGAAGGAACTAATCCCTCTTTCTCTCCAGTTAAGTCAATTCCAGTCCTCGACCCATAGCCGAGCTTCTTTGCATAACTCGCGATCTCCTCTATTCCCAGTCTTTTCCCTACATTATAAAAATAGATGTTACATGAATTCCTGATCGCGTTGAAGAGATTGGTCCAGCCATGACCACCTCCCCTCCAGCAGGCAAAAGGTTGATTGTAAATCCTCGTGCTTCCTGAGCAGAAAAAACTTGTATTCTGAGCTATCAAATTCGAATCGAGCCCTCCCAGAGCGATCACTAGCTTGAACACAGAACCAGGAGCGTATAAACCGCGAATAGCCCGATTTTCAAGAGGAAACTCGGGATTATTTATCAAGTCCTGCCATTCTTCGGGTGAAAAGAGGTTGATGAATTTATTCGGATCAAAAGTGGGATAGCTGGCCAGAGCCAAAACTTGCCCATTTTGGGCATTCAAGATGACCGCAGCTCCCTCTTTCCCCCCTAACAATTCTTCAGCCTTCGCTTGGAGTTCTGAATCTATTGTCAGCCTGAGTGTGTAGCCTTGAATGGGATCCCTCTTCTCTAACATTCCTATATGTCTTCCTAAAGAGTCTACAGTTTCAACATAATAACCGTCTTGTCCTCTCAAGAGGTTATCGTACATCTTTTCAATTCCCCTTCTGCCCACTAAATCCCCTAATCTTCTTTCCTTGTGAAGGCTTGATTTTATCTCTTCTTCTGATAATTCTTGCAGATAACCTATCGTATGGGCAGCAAAAGTGTCTCCAGGATAGAATCTTTTGGGCTCTGTTTGGAGAACTAATTCAGGAAATTCTAATTTCCTTCCCTCGATCAAAGAAACCTCTTTTAGACTTAAATTATCCTCAAAGACGATGGGTTTGAATTGGGGCCAAGATTTATATTTTCGAATTCTCTCCTTTAAAATATTTTCCTGAATATTTAACAATCGAGAAACTCTCAGGCTGAATAAATCAAAGTTCTCGCAATTCTCCCTGATGAAAGAAGCCTTGAAGGAGGCGATATTGTCTGCTAGAATCTTGCCGTCTCTATCCTTTATCAATCCTCTCGGGGCGGGAAGGATGACTTCTCGTATGCGATTAGCTTCAGACTGATGCCAATATTTGTCGTGATCCACGATCTGAATTTTCCAAAAATAGATGGCTAAAGCCACGAGTAATATTTCAACCAAAAGAAAAACTTTTAAGGACCTTTTTTTGATTAGAGAAAGGTCTTCGTAAATCTTGCTGTTTTTCATCAGAAACTTAACACCCTGAATTTCCTTAAAAAAAGAAACACGATGCTTCCCAGGATAGCAGTACATAAGGGCTGAAAAAGAATCAAGGGGGTTATTTCCCTTGCATATTCGGCTGAAATAAAATAATACAGAAAGAGCGACAAGGCTGTCTCCCCGATAATCAACACCAATATAAACAGAAAATTACGAACCAGCGGGAGAACATTGATTCTTTGAGCTATGAAGCCCGCCAAGAAACCAATAAGAGTTTTAGACAGGCCGCTAATACCAAATACACCCAAGGAAAAAGAGTCTTGGATCAAGCCGCACACTGTCCCGATGCAGGCTCCGTAGAGCTCCCCTTTAGTGATGGCAAAATAGATGACTGCTAGAGTGAAAAAATTCAGAAGCTGCGAAAGAGAGAAAGAAATTTTACCTATGATGGTGTAAAGAAAGAAAGCTATGATTATTCCAATACTTATCTCAACAAAATTTCTCATTCTCCCTTTAAAAGAACATCTTTCGAATCTCCAAGGATGACGACCACCAGATCCAGCTCGCTGAATTCAAAAGAGGTTTTGACTTTTATTATCTTAAACAGAGAAGCTTCGGTTTTAATCGAAACAATCGTACCTACTTTAATTCCAGGAGGAAAAATATGATCAAGACCAGACGTCACGAGTTCTTCTCCATTGTTTACTTTTTGAGTAGGGTAAATATATTCTAAACGACAATTTCCTTTCCCATCTCCTTTCAGGACTCCTCCTGCCCTCGATTTCAGTGAAATAACACTCACTCCGCTTTCGATGTCAGTTATCAATTGGACCCTGGCTTCCTTTAAGGAAATCGGATCTATGATTCTCCCCACTAAATGACCTTGCCAATCCAAAACCACCATATTTTTCTTGAGGCCGTCGAGTGAGCCTTTGGCAATAATGATAGATTTGTAAATATTCCTGGCGTCGATCCCTATGACTCGAGTCACTAAAAAAGAATCGTGAAGATTCGAGATAAAATTCCGAATATCTCTCTCCGCCTTGAGCCTTCGGAGAGCCCTTCTCAGCTGACTATTCTCCTGGCGAAGCAAAAACATTTCTTCCTTCAATTCCTTGTTCATCTTCTGGACTTCCCACAGATAGAAATAGTCATTCCAAATTTCACCTGCTTTCTTGAAGAAAAAAATAACTCCGTGTTGAACAGGAGAAAAAACGGAAAAAATGGCTCTTTCAAAGTAATTTTGCTTATCACCAAGGGGAACTTGGAAGGAAATCAATATCAGATGGAAGAAGATGAGGCTGAAAAGAATGATTGCCTTTTTTTTCTCTTTCAGAAAAAGGCGCATAAAGGATTATATACGAGAAATTTTCTTTAAGAGGTCTAGGTCATCGAGCATTTTGCCCGCTCCTAAGACCACCGTGCTTATGGGATCATCTGTAATGAAAACAGGCAATTGAGTTTCTTCTCGTATGCGTTTATCTAAATTCTTAAGAAGAGCTCCTCCTCCGGTGAGGATAATGCCCCGATCAATGATATCTGCTGAAAGCTCAGGAGGCGTTTTTTCAAGAGCTATCTTAATGGCATTGACAATGGAAGAAACTACTTCCTCTAATGCTTCTCTGATTTCTTGATCATCTATAACAATCGTTTTCGGAATTCCTTCCCTCAAGTCTCTCCCTTTAATCTCCATGGTAAGGGGTTTGTCCAAAGGGTAAGCAGAGCCTATCTGAATTTTCACCATCTCTGCACTTCTCTCGCCGATCAACAAGTTATATTTCTTTTTGAGGTAATGGATGATGACTTCATCCATCTCATTCCCGGCTATTCTTATGGAATGATTAAAGACGATTCCATCAAGGGAAATAACAGCTATATCCGTTGTCCCTCCTCCTATGTCGACGATCATGTTTCCTGTTGGTTCGGATATAGGAAGCTCTGCACCGATGGCAGCAGAAACAGGCTGCTCGACTAGATATACCTCTGAGGCTTTAGCCCTCAGAGCAACGTCCTTTACAGCTCGTCTTTCAACTTGAGTGATTCCCGTGGGAATTCCGATGATGATTCTTGGCCTGAGCAAGACGCTTCGATTATTGGTCGATTTTTTTATGAAAAAGTCGAGCATTTTCTCTGTGATTTCAAAATCCGCGATCACTCCATCTCTCATGGGTTTGACAGCCACAACGTTTGCAGGTGTTTTCCCCAACATCTCTTTGGCCCGACTTCCTACAGCTTCAACTTTTCCGTTTTCTTTATTGATGACGACGATAGAAGGCTCTTGCAACACAATGCCCTTTCCCTTTAAAAAAACAAGAGTACTGGCGGTTCCCAAATCGATGGCCAAGTCGCCAAACATTCTATTTTTAAGCCAACCAAATATGCTCATCTTGCCTTTCTTCTTTTACAAGTGTTATTTATCACAAAATTTCCTCTGAGGCAAACAAAAATTCACCTTATTTTATTTTACCAGAAATATCACCTCATTGATGAGCATAATCCATAACTCATTTTTTGGCCTTTTTTTACATCAATTTTTTCTCTTTAGAGAGACATAACTGTTTTCATTCCCATAATTTCTCTTGACTTTTCGCTCTTGAGAAATATATTATTCCAAAAAATCAGGCCTTGCTTAGGAAGGAGGTAGCTATGAGCGACAAAGCTTTCAAACCTTATGTTCCCCCTGAACAAACTATGAAAGAGGTCTCGTTCAAAGCAATTTTTCTGGGAATAATCATGGCCATCGTGTTGGGTGCAGCCAATGCTTATCTCGGTCTCATGGTCGGGATGACAGTTGCCGCAACTTTCCCAGCAGCAGTCATAGCTATGGCCGTGCTTCGCCCCTTCAAGGGAACAATATTAGAAGAAAATTTGGCCAGAACTACCGGAGCTGTAGGAGAAGCTCTGGCTGCAGGAGCAATATTCACCATTCCTGCTTTCCTGTTTACAGGAGTATGGACAAAGTTTGACGTGTTTAAATCCTCCATGCTTATGCTCGTAGGTGGAATATTGGGCGTCTTTCTCATCATCCTTGTCAGGCGTACCTTGGTTGAGGACGCAGAACTCCCATTCCCGGAAAGCGTTGCCTGCGCCGAGATGGTCAAGACCGGCCAGAAAGCAGGGTCAAACGCGGCTTACATGTTCTGGGCCATGGGTTTAGGAGGACTCGTAGAATTCTTCACCAGCGAAAACGGAATCAGGCTCATAACACCCTATGCAAGGTCAGTTTTCAAGATTCCAGGCCTATCAATCATAAGATATCTCAACGGAGATAATAACCAACTCTATCCACCTCCTGAAACTCCCGTAGAACAAATCCCCCAAATAAAAGGACGAATGTTCATAGAATCTCCAGCAGCGAATGCAGCCATGACTGGAGTCGGTTACATCATCGGCCCCAAGCTGGCTGCCCTCACTTTTTCCGGGGGCGTGCTCGGCTGGCTCTTCCTGATGCCGATTCTCCTCTTCATCAGCGGCGATTTGGGTACCGTTGTTTCTAGCTTCGAGGGAAACTGGACCGACATGGCCGTTTCTGCCTACAATGCCCAGATTAAGCCTATTGCGGTTGGAGCCATGCTTGTCGGTGCCTTTTACACGCTCTTTAGAATGCGAAAAAGTCTTATCGTAGGGATCGGGCGTTCAATCTCTGATGTCAAGAAAGCACGATCAGGAGTAGAAACTGAAACGATCAGAACCGATAAAGACCTGCCTTTCCCCTCTATCATCATCGTCATCATCGCCATGATTATCCCCATGGTCTTTCTCTACAATATATTCACTCGGAGCATAGGGTCTTCTCTTGTCGCCGCTCTGGTGATGATTATCATGGGCCTCCTCTTTGCTGCTGTGGCTGGCTACCTGGTGGGGATCATCGGCTCCTCCTCCAATCCTATATCAGGCCTCACTTTAACCACGTTGCTTATCGCAGCCTTGATGATGGTGCTCATGGGGCAAAGAGGAAACGAGGGAATTGCCGCTGTGTTGGGAGTGGCAGCAGTCGTCTGCTGTGTGGCTGGCGTGGCTGGTGATATGATCCAAGACTGGAAAGTCGGACATATTCTCGGTGGAACGCCCTGGCGAATGCAAATAGGGGGATTAGTCGGAGTCATTGCGGCAGCCTTAACCTTGACTTTCTCGCTTCAGCTCTTGCATGACAATATCGGGATCGGAAGCGAAGCCCTTCCTGCGCCTCAGGCTGGACTCATGGCCACCATGGCTAAAGGAATTGTCGGGGGAGAAATGGCCTGGCCTCTTGTTGTCGCAGGAATGCTCCTCGCTGTGGTGCTTATCCTTATTGGCTCTCCATCTCCAATGCTTATTGCCGTGGGAATGTACCTTCCCTTTCGAGCCACGGCCTGTATTTTCTTCGGAGGGGTGATAAAATATTTTCTCGACAGGAGCGTAGCCAAGAAAAAACCAACAGCCAAAGGAAAAGAAACCGTAGAAAATATCGGACTTCTCCTGGCTTCAGGATTGATTGCCGGACAGGCTCTCATGGGAATCATCACTGCCGCTGTCAAAGGCACGCAACTCAGGCTACCTGAAGTCTGGAACAGCCCCTGGCTAGGCTTGGTAATCTTCTTCATCCTTGGTTTCATCCTGATCTACTTCCCCTATAAAAAGATGGTGAGTTCAGGAGAAATTGGAGCCCCGACTGAAGGAGAAGACCGCTGAGCTAGTCCTGAAAGCGATTAATAAAATAGACCGTGAAATCCAAAGGTGACCTGAAAACAGAAATTAACCTTCTGGATCTCATTCCCGAAAAAAACATAGAATGGGAAAAAACTGAAGAGAAATTGATCGTTCTTCTCAAACCTAAATTTAAAAATCCATTCCTGGCAAAACACCTTCTCCCTCGTTTAAAAAACCCTTATTACAGGATTAAACTCGACGGAGTGGGCAGTTTTATCTGGGAGCTTTGTGACGGTCATTCAACTGTCAAAGAATTGGGGAGAAGGCTGAAAGACAAATTCAAAGATAAGGTGGAGCCTCTTTATGATCGCTTGGGCCTTTTTCTCCAGAATTTAGAAAAAAATAATTTTATCTACTATAAAAACTTCCATCGTTAGATTTCTTGTCTTCTTAGAAAGGCTCCTCAAATCCCCATCTGAGTGAGCCTAAACCCGGCGTTGAATTCAAGGGGGAATTCTTTTAAAATGGATAAGTAGAGAGAAGAAGAATGCCTGTCTTGCAGATTGTGGTTTACGGTGATCCAGTTCTAACTCGAAAGGCTGAGCCCATAAAAAATATAAATGAGGAGATCGTCGAGCTCGCTCAAAACATGGTCAAGACCATGCATTCTGTTCCTGGGATAGGCCTGTCTGCTCCTCAAGTGAAGACCAGTAAAAGACTGATAACTGTGGACCTCTCGGTTGGAGAAAAAAGTGAAGACTTGATCATCTTAGTTAATCCTGAATTTGTGTCACAAGAAGGGATAGTGACCTCTGAAGAAGGCTGTCTTTCTGTCCCCGGCATCCAGGAAAAAGTAACTAGGTCGGCTAAAGTTGTGGTTAAGGGGATTGATCTGGAAGGCAAGGAAAAGGTTATAGAAGCCGAGGATTTGTTAGCTAGGGTTCTAAGTCATGAGATTGATCACCTCAACGGAAAACTATTCATCGATCACCTCTCTCCTCTCAAAAGAAGCCTAATCAAGAAAAAACTAAAAAGGCAGCTTGAAGAAAAGAAATCTTAATGAAAGTTGTTTTCTTCGGAAGCCCTGCATCTGCTCTCCCGACTTTTAAAAAGCTCCTAGCAGCAGGCCACCGGATTAAACTTGTTATCGCCCAGCCTGATAAGCCTCGAGGGCGAGGGAAAAAACTCGTCCTATCTCCAGTCAAGTCATTAGCTCAAGAGTTGAACCTTCCCTGCTTTCAGCCTCCTAAAATCAGAAAAGACCCCCTAGCTTTCCAAAAAATAAAAAATATCAGGCCTGATCTTATTGTCGTGGTGGCTTATGGTCAGATTATCCCTGATTCTATCATCTATCTTCCACAATACAATTCGGTCAACTTGCACTTCTCCCTTCTTCCTAAATACAGAGGAGCGTCCCCAGTTCAATGGGCTCTATTAAACGGCGAAGAAAGAACAGGCATCACTATCTTCCAACTCAACGAAAAGATGGATGAGGGAGACATCCTTTCTCAAGAAGAAGTCAAGATTTTTCCTAGAGAAAGAGCCTTTGAGCTTGAAGACCGGCTGGCTGAAATGGGAGCAGAGTTACTGGTAAGGACAATATCTCAAATCGATAAAATCGTGCCTCTAAAGCAAAATCACGCCCAAGCAACTTACGCTCCTAAGTTGAAGAAAGAGGATGGCAGAATCGATTGGACAAAAGATGCCCTCTTTATTGATCGGCAGGTCAGAGCTTTCAATCCTTGGCCATCGACTTTTGCTTTTTTCTACGAAAAGAGAATAAAAATTCATGAAGGGAAAGACAAAGGGAAGCTCCCTTGCCTCTCATCGCCTGGCAAAATCTTGGCTGTGAGCAAAGAAGGCATCGAAATCTGCTGCGGTGGAACAACCTCTTATCTCATTCAAAAAATTCAGCCGGAGAATAAAAAAGAAATGCATGCCTATGCTTTTTCACACGGAGCCGCAATAAAAATTGGAGATACCTTTACCTAGGCGTGGCAGAGAGCTTATAAGTTTTGCTTCTTTTTTTTTATCTCCAATGAGCTCAAAATTGCTAGGAAATGAATTTGAGTTATCGAGTTCATAGGGATGATCATAATTTCAATCGTCGAAAGGGGGTTAGCGAAGAAAGACGCCAGGGTTATTCTTCCAGGATATAATAAAACGGATTGACTTCCTTGTTATTAACTCGAATTTCATAATGGACATGGGGACCTAGAGCTTTCCCTGTCCTTCCTACCAAACCGATGATATCGCCTCTTTTTACTTTCTGGCCAGGTGTGACTAAAAATTTGCTCAAATGACAATAAACAGTCTGATAGCCGAATCTATGACTCAAAATGATCGTCCTTCCTCCTATCTTCTCTCTTTTGGTGGTCACGACGATACCATCTGCAGTAGCTGCAATAGGATTTCCTGTCTGAGTGGCAATATCTATTCCATAATGAAAGGTTCGTTTTCCAGTAAAGGGGTCATCCCTCCAGCCAAAAGCAGAAGCCAAGTACCCTCTCGCTGGCGCGATAGAAGGAGTAAAAGCCAGCCTGGTGGATTGAGCATCAAAAAATTTTGTTAGGGTGCTCAGGTTCTTTTCAATTCCCTCTGCGTTCTTGCTTATATTATTGATATTATTGAATGTTATATCCTGGGAGGTATTTGCGGCTGGTGTTTCTGATATACCATCACTCCCGTCTCCGATCCCAATTTCTTTCAAGGCTTCTGGCGATTTCAGCCCTGCCATCACGTTCAACTTTTGAGCGTAATTCTTAAAATGGTCAACGCTGTCCCTTAGTTTATTGAAGGATACTTTGTATTCGGCAATCATCTGTTTCTGCCTTATATTCTCGTTGACAAGGTTTTTGTATTTCAGCCTTATCCCAGCTACCGAAAAATAATCAATCAGGAAAACGACTAGAACAAGAAAGAGAGTGCCGCAGATTCCGATTAGAATCTTTATTGTTTTTTCGGAAAGAGTGATGGTCCTAGAGCTTGCCCTGGAATGAGGGATGATGATTAAGGAGAAGAACCTTTTAGCCATTTTTCCTAATCTATTCTAATTAAGTTAATCTTGATTATATTAATAAAGTTATCATTGTCAAGGGGTTTATCAAGTTTTTTATATTATTTAGAAAGGCGTTTTTCAATCCATTGGATGATATCCTGTGTTGAAGATCCAGGTAAAAAAATCTCAGCTATCCCGATTTTCTTCATCTTGGGGATATCTTTATCTGGAATGATTCCTCCGGCCAGAACGAGAATATCCTCGGCTTCCTTTTCCATCAGGAGATTCATAATCTTCGGAAAAAGAACATTATGAGCGCCTGAGAGGATACTCAAACCGATAACATCGACATCTTCTTGGATAGCAGCATTGACGATTTCTTCTGGTGTGCGCCGCAATCCTGTGTAAATGACTTCCATTCCGGCATCTCTCAAGGCACGACATATCACTTTCGCCCCTCGATCATGACCATCCAGACCCGGCTTGGCGATCAAAACTCTAATTTTTTTCTCTGCCATGAAATCCTCCTCATAAAACAGAGAGGCGCCTTTAATAGGTTATCGGCTCTTGGTATTCTCCATAAATCTCTTTCAGGGAATCAATGATTTCTCCCAAAGTCGCATAGACTTTGACACAGGCTAGTATATAAGGCATTAAATTTTGTTCATCCTCAGCTGCCTTCTTCAAGTCCTTTAAGCTTGTCTTTGCTCGGGAGTTATTCCTTGTCTGTCTCACTTGCTTTAACCGCGCCAGCTGCTGTCTGGGGACTGCTTCATCTATGTGCAAAATGGGAATAGGCTCATGGTCCATTTGAAAGGCATTGACTCCTACAATTATTTTTGCTTTTTTTTCAACGGCCTTTTGATAAGCGTAAGCGCTATCAGCAATCTCTTTCTGAGGAAATCCGAGTTCGATGGCTTTGAGCATTCCTCCCATCTCGTCGATCTTTCTGAAATATTCTTTGGTTTCTTCTACCATTTCTTGGGTTAACTTTTCCACGAAATAGGAGCCAGCTAAAGGGTCAATCGTATTCGCCACTCCGCTCTCATGCGCAATGATCTGCTGAGTCCGCAAGGCTATTGTAACGGCTTCCTCAGAAGGTAAAGCATAAGTTTCGTCGAGAGAATTGGTGTGGAGAGATTGGGTGCCACCCATCACAGCTGCCAACGCTTGGAGAGCAACCCTGATCACATTATTGTAGGGCTGTTGGGCCATCAAAGAAACTCCTGAAGTTTGAGTGTGGAATCTAAGCCACAAAGATCTTGGATTTTTTGCTTTAAATCTTTCTCTCATGACTTCAGCCCAGATCTTTCTGGCTGCCCTGAACTTAGCCACCTCTTCGAAAAAATCATTATGGGCATTGAAAAAGAATGAGAGTCGGGGAGCAAACTCATCAACATCGAGTCCCCTTTCTAGGGTCCATTCAACATACTCAATACCATCCCGAAGGGTGAAAGCCAACTCCTGGAGGGCAGTGGATCCAGCTTCCCTGATGTGATAGCCAGAGATAGAAATCGTGTTCCATCTCGGAACCTCTTTGGCTCCGTATTCAAAGGTGTCGACGATCAATTTCATGGAATGTTGGGGAGGAAAGATGAATGTCTTCTGGGCGATGTATTCCTTGAGGATATCGTTCTGGATAGTCCCGGATATGACCTTTGGCGAAATTCCTTGCTTTTCAGCCACGGCAATGTACATGGCCCACAACACTGCGGCCGGCGGGTTGATGGTCATCGAAGTGGTTATCTTATCCAGAGGGATACCATTAAAGAGAATCTCCATGTCAGCCAAAGAATCTATAGCCACTCCACACTTCCCGATCTCCCCTTGTGCCAATGGGTGGTCAGAATCTATCCCCATCAGGGTCGGCAAATGAAACGCTACGCTTAATCCGGTTTGTCCATGGGAGAGAAGATACTTATATCTCTGGTTGGTGTCTTCTGCTGTCCCGAATCCAGAGAATTGACGCATGGTCCACAATTGAGCTCGATACATGGTGGGATGAATTCCCCGCGTGTAGGGATATTCGCCGGGAAAACCTAATTCCCTCTGATAATCGAATCCATCTAGATCGAGCAGAGTATAGAGTTCCTTAATTTCTTTTCCGGAAATCGTGGTGAATTCTTTCTTCTCAGGAGATGATTTTCTTAAAGAATTCGAATATCGTTTATTTTTCCAATGCTGATATCCAGACTCTAGGTCTTTCTTGGGATCTTCATCCTTCTTCAACTGGGCATTCCTCCTTTCAAAGATAAGAAGGCACGAGAGCTTTATTCAGAACGAACTTTTTAAAAGAATTAAGTCAATTCCTCGGAAGTACTATTCTTCGGTGACTTTAAAAACGAGGTCGTTTTGCCGGACTGGGCTTTCGACCTTAATTCCCACCGGCTCTCCTGGTTTGGCAGAATCGACAGGCTGATGTTCTACCTGTATCGACTCAACCTTTTGATAAAAATCAGTCGTATGTCCCTTAATGTGGATTGTATCTCCGACATTGAGTTCACCTTTATCCAGCTCTAAAACTCCCACATTTATTTTGGAAAAATAATGGGTAATTCTGCCAATCTCCTCTTCCATCAAGTCCTCCTATTTGAGCACTTTTTCAAAAAATATCAAAAAAAAAATAAATTCGCAAGGACTTTTAGGAGCAAAGAACCGAGCCTCCATTCACATTCAAGACCTCTCCTGTGATATGGCGGGCTAGGTCAGAAGCCAAGAACAAAATGGCTCCGGCAATATCCTCGGGAGGAGGTATTCTTTTCAAAGGAATGGAATCTTGAACTCTTTTCCGAAAATTCGGATCACTGAAAACTTCGGCACACATATCCGTATCCACCCAACCAGGAGCTACAGAATTCACCCGGATATTATAAGGTGCTAACTCCACGGCCAAAGATTTGCTCAAAGACACTACGGCTCCTTTGCTGGCCGCATAATGCGAGTGATAAGCTTCTCCTCTTATAGCTGCGGTAGAGGAAACATTGATGATGGAGCCCCGCATTTTTGCCTTCATACCAGGAACCACTGCATTACAGGCGTAAAAAATGCTGCTCAGATTTATCCTCATCGTCTCCTCCCAGACTTTTTCAGACATATCCCCCATCTCTCCGTAGGTCCATATTCCTGCATTATTAACCAAGATATCTATTCGCTTCCACTTCTTCATTATTTCCTCTATCATCAAGTTAACGTCTTTCCGGCTGGAAACATCTGCCCTTACGATCAAGCACTCTCTTTCCATCTTTTCAATCTCTTTTTTAACCCTTTCGGCGGCGCTTTTTTGATTGAGATAATTCAGGGCCACATCGCTCCCAGCTTTGGCAAACAAAACAGCTGTAGCGCGTCCAATTCCTCTAGAGCCTCCAGTAATAAGGGCTTTCCTTCTCTTTAAACTGATCATCTCTTCTTCCCCCATCGGTATTTTCAGTATTGAAGGGATAAATCTTCCATTTCATCAAACTGAAGATAACGGTAGATCTCGCTGGCTTTGGGCAATATTCTTTCCTTGAATACCGAGAAATATTTTTCAGGTTCAGGAAGTTTTCCTGACAGAGCAGCCACGGCGGCCAGCTCTGCCGAGCCCAGATAAACACGAGCTCCGTCTCCCATCCTGTTGTCAAAGTTTCGAGTCGAGGTTGAGATTAGGGTAGCCTTGGGTCTAACCCTGGCCTGGTTCCCCATACAAAGAGAGCAACCAGGGATCTCTGTCCTCGCTCCGACGTTTGAGTATATTGTGTAGTAGCCCTCCCGAATCAACTGGGCTCTATCCATTTTTGTCGGAGGAGTCAACCATACCCTTGTATTCAGGTAGCCTGCTCCTTCGAATATTCTTCCCACCGCTCTGAAATGACCGATGTTCGTCATGCAGGACCCGATGAATATTTCATTAATCTTGTCTCCAGCAACCTCGGAAAGGGTTTTCACATCGTCAGGGTCATTGGGACAAGCTACAATCGGTTCTCGGATATCTTCAAGGTTAATTTTTAGCACGGCGGCATATTCTGCGCTCTCGTCTCTTTTAAGAAGCATCGGATTATCCAACCATTCCTTACAGACTCTTATCCTGCGGCCGAGAGCGTCGGCATCTTGGTAGCCATCTTCGATCATCTTTTCCATCAAAGCGATATTGCTTTTGATATAAGCAGCAACACTTTCCTCACTGAGAGCGATTGTCCCCCCCGCAGCAGACCTCTCAGCCGTAGCGTTGGTGAGCTCAAAGGCCTGTTCGACGGTCAACTCGGGCAATCCTTCCATTTCGATTATCCGGCCGTTAAAAATGTTCTTTTTTCCTTCTTTAGCGACGGTAAGCATTCCCTCCTTGATAGCAAAATAAGGAATAGAATTCACCACATCCCTAAGGGTGATGCCGGGATTTAGCTTTCCCTTGAATTGCACTAGGACTGACCCGGGCATATCCAAGGGCATGAATCCTAACGTACCTGCAAAGGCCACCAGACCTGAGCCGGCAGGAAAACTGAGTCCGACCGGAAAACGCGTATGAGAATCCCCTGCGGTTCCCATGGTATCCGGTACCAGTAAACGATTTAGCCAAGAATGAATAATACCGTCACCTGGTTTGAGCGCAACGCCTTTGCGTTCCTCGATGAACTGGGAAAGAAAATCATGCATTTTCACATCAGAAAGCTTTGGGTAAGCAGCAGTATGACAGAAAGACTGCATGAATAAATCAGCCTGAAACTCCAGGCAGGCAAGCTCTTTCAGCTCATCTGCGGTCATTGTCCCTGTTGTATCTTGGGAACCAACAGTCGTCATCTTTGGCTCGCAGGCTGAGGCGGGAAGTATTCCCTCCACCTCGCATGCTTTTCCGACGATTTTCTGGGCCAAGGAAAATCCCTGCCCTTTCTTGGGCGAAGGATTCTTAAAAGTTGTGAAGAAATCAGCCTCTGGCAGGCCGAGCTCTTGGCGGGCCTTAGCCGTCAACGAGCGGCCAATGATTAAGAAAAGACGTCCTCCTGCCCTGTATTCATCTTTGAGAGCCGGGGGTTGGAATTGGAAAGTCGCCAGCGTTTCACCAGATTCACTGCTGATCGTACCGGATTGCGTTTCGATGGTGATCAGGTCACCGTTTTTCATCTTCCCCACACCGCACATTAATGGCAATCCTCCTGAATCCTCAACAGTATTAAAGAAAATCGGAGCGATCAAACCCCCGATGACTATTCCTCCTTTTCTTTTGTTTGGCACATATGGAATATCCTCGCCAATGTGCCACATTAACGAGTTGGTCGCAGACTTCCTGGAAGAACCTGTGCCCACGACATCGCCGACGAAGACAACCCGATGTCCTTGATCACGGAACTTCTTGATGGTATCAATCCCGCCAGGAAATCTTGCCTCTCCCAAAGAAAGCGAATGAAGGGGAATATCTGATCGACTCCAAGCATACTTGGCAGGAGAGAGGTCGTCTGTGTTGATCTCTCCGTCCACTTTAAAGACTTTGAGGGTAACACTCTCTGGAAACTCAGACCTTGATAGGAACCACTCTCCATTGGCCCACGATTCAAGAACCTCTTTAGCAAATTTGTTCTTCTTGGATAGCTCCACAACCTTGTCAAAGGCACTGTAGACAAGGATAATTTTCTTCAAGGCTGCTGCGGCTTCAGTGGCTAGACTTTTATCCTCTAAAAATGAGATTAAAGGCTCGATATTATAACCACCAATCATAGTGCCAAGCAGAAAGACCGCTTCTTTTTTCGAAATAACAAGAGAAGAAGTTTCGCCTTCAGCGACCTTAGTCAACCATTCGGCTTTGACTTTGGCCGCAGGATCAACTCCAGGTGCTACTCGGTTCTTCAACAGGTTTAAAAGGAGCTCTTCTTTTCCTTTGGGCGGCTTTTCCAAGAATTTACAGACTTCCTCAACCTCCTTGGGTCTCAAGGGGAGAGGCGGAATTCCTCCCTGTTCTCTTTCAGCCTCATGTTTAAAATATAGATCCAGCATAACTGTTACTCCGTTATCATTTTGTATTAAGGATTATGGGATCTCCAAGTCGAGAAAACAAGGACCTAATATATAATAGAAAAACAAAAAGTTCAAACATAATCGTGTGTTCAGTTTGTCCGGTTTACTTAGCTTTTAGCGTTCATACAATTCATTTTATTTTCAAGCGTAAATCTTTTGATATGAATCAGATAATCGTTATTTGAGCCTGGCTACATAATCAAGAAACACGCTAAAACGAGATCAACTAGATTTGAGTTGATTTTCCTCAAGAAAAATTATAATATGCTCTTTCCATCCTACCTAGAAGGGAGAATTCATCATGGATCAAGCCGCTATCGAGAAAGCCAAAGAATACTTTGGTCAGATTGTTGAGGAACAATTGAATCGGGTAGAGGAATTGAAAAAGGCTCACGATTGGATAGATTACACTCAAGTCAAGCCGATTATTATCGGTATTATTGGAGGCGATGGAATCGGCCCCTATATCGCAAAAGAGGCCCGGCGAGTTTTAGAGTTCATGCTCCAGGAGGAGTTGAAAATCGGAAAAGTCGAATTTCGCAATATTGAAGGATTGACCATCGAGAACCGGGCCGAACAGAATAAATCCATTCCTGAGGAAATCTTGGAAGAAATCAAGAAATGTCACGTTATCCTCAAGGGTCCAACCACCACGCCTAGAAGAGGAGACCCCTGGCCGAATATTGAAAGCTGCAATGTTTCCATGCGGCGCTATTTGGACCTTTTTGCAAATGTCAGACCTGTAAAAGTTCCTAAAGAGGGAATAGACTGGATGTTTTTCCGAGAGAACACCGAAGGCGCCTATATCATGGGCAGCAAAGGCATCAACGTGACCGACGACTTAGCTATTGATTTTAAAGTGATCACAAATCAAGGAGCTGAAAGAATCATCCGCCTTGCCTTTGAGTATGCGAAAAAAAACAATATCAACAAGGTCACTATAGTCACTAAAGCCAACGTAGTGAAAACTTCTGACGGAAAATTCTTGGATATAGGCTACAAAATTGCCAAAGAATACCCTGAGATCGAAGTCGACGACTGGTACATCGACATCATGACTGCCAAGCTCGTGGATCCCAAACGAAGAACCCAGTTTAAAGTTATGGTTCTCCCTAACCTCTATGGAGACATCCTCACCGATGAAGCTGCTGAGTTCCAAGGTGGAGTAGGAACTGCCGGAAGCGCCAACATCGGAAAGCGCTATAGTATGTTTGAAGCTATTCATGGTTCAGCGCCCCGAATGGTTCGTGAAGGCCGGGCCAAGTATGCTGATCCGGCCAGCATGATTCGAGCTGCGGCCATGCTGGTCAATCACATTGGCTACGCAGAAAGAGCCAAAAACCTGGAGATGGCCCTGGATGTCTGTGGGAATTACGAAAAGAAACTGGTTATCACTGGCCGAGATACAGGTTCGACTGGAGAAGATTATGCTAGCTACCTGATGGAGACTATACAGGATCCGAATTTGAAGGAAAAGTGGGAAAATTACACCAAGGTTTGAAGTTAAAAGAATAGTCTTTAAAGATTTTAAAAAGAGATTTTTTTTGACACATTTTTTAAAGAATCGGCTAAAAAAATATTAGCTTAAAATAAAGTCAATCTAACAGGAGGTATAAATATGAGGAAAAAGATAACTGTTATCGGAGCTGGCCACGTGGGAGAAATCACGGCTTTTAAGATCGCGGAGAAAGAACTAGGTGATGTCGTCTTGTTGGATGTCGTCGAAGATATGCCCATCGGAAAAGGACTGGATATGCGCGAAGGTGGACCGGTTGGCCAATACGACTCGGCAATTATGGGAACAAATTCCTATGAAGACACAGCCAATTCAGATATCGTGGTCATCACGGCTGGGAAGCCCAGAACGCCAGGAATGAGCCGGGATGAGCTCCTGGATGCTAACGTTCAAATTGTCAAACCTGTAACCGAAGAAGTCGTCAAACACTCCCCTAACGCGATGCTTCTGGTCGTGACTAATCCACTGGATGCCATGGCTTACTTGGCTTACAAAGTCAGTGGCTTTCCTAAAAACAGAGTCTTCGGAATGGCTGGGATTCTGGACACAACCCGCTTTAGAGCTTTCATTTCCATGGAGCTCAATGTTTCTGTGGAAAACATCCAAGCCTTGGTTCTGGGAGGACATGGAGACACAATGGTTCCTATTGCCAGATACACTACTGTCGCCGGAATCCCTCTCACTCATTTTCTTGGCCAAGACAAGATTGATGCAATTGTGGAAAGAACAAGGAAAGGCGGTGGAGAAATCGTCAAATACCTGAAAACCGGAAGCGCCTACTATGCTCCTTCCCTGGCAGTCGCCGAGATGGTCGAATCTATCGTAAAAGACAAGAAAAAAATCCTCCCTTGCGCAGCCTATCTTGAAGGAGAATACGGAATCAAAGACCTTTATTTTGGAGTCCCTATAAAATTAGGTGCCGGCGGAGTCGAAGAGATCATAGAAATAGACCTCACTGATGAAGAGAAGGAGATGCTGAAGAGCTCTGAGACTGCAGTTCGCACTGTCGTAGATCTGATAAAACTATAGGAAAAAATGGCGGAACACCACATTGAAACACCTGTCACAGATGAGGTGATAGAAAAACTCAAGGCAGGAGATAGAGTTTTTATCACGGGATTCCTCTACACAGGTAGAGATTCTGCCCATAAAAAGCTAATCGAACTTGTTCAAGAAGGCAAAGAACTTCCTATCGATGTCAAAGGACAATTCATCTACTATGTCGGCCCGACTCCAGCCCGACCTGGAAAACCCATCGGCTCAGCAGGGCCTACCACCAGCTACCGGATGGATTCCTTCGCTCCTACTCTTCATTCCTTGGGATTGAAAGGGACCATCGGAAAAGGTTCCAGGAATGAAGAGGTCAAAGAATCCCTAAAAGAACACAAAGCTGTTTATCTCGCTGCTGTAGGGGGAGCCGGAGCCTTGATTTCCAAAAGCATTGAAGGAGCTGAAGTGATCGCCTATCCAGAATTAGGACCAGAAGCGATCAGAAAAGTCAAAGTGAAAGATTTTCCCTGCATTGTTATCAACGATATGTACGGAGGCGACCTGTACGAGGAAGGCAAGAAAAAGTACAGCCGAGGCTGAGAAACAAAGAGTTCAAATAAGAAAGATTCATAATCTTCTTGCTTCCAAAAAATTTTAGAATTTGAGGGAAAAATTCCCACTTGCAAGCAAAACGATTTTTCTAGGATAAGAATTTAGACTACATCTGTAAAGGAAGAAGCCATGAAAATTCATGAGTACCAAGCCAAGCAAATCCTCAGTCAATATGGTGTGCAAATTCCCAGGGGTGAAGTTGCTGACGAACCTTCCAAAGCCAGAGAGATCGCAGAGAAAATCGGCTCAAAGGTCGTTCTTAAAGCCCAAGTGCACGCCGGTGGCCGGGGCAAAGGAGGTGGAATCAAGCTCGTCAGCAGCCCCCAAGAGGCAGAAAAAATCGCTGAGGGAATGATCGGCATGACCTTGATCACTCATCAGACCGGACCAGAAGGAAAGCTGGTCAAGAGGATTCTAGTCGAAGAAGCTCTAGATATTGACCAAGAGCTTTACATCGGGATTGTCATTGATAGAGCCCGGGAAGCCCCAGTAGTCATGGCTTCCTCTGAAGGTGGAGTGGAAATCGAAAAAGTTGCGGCTGAAACTCCAGAACTCATCTTTAAAGAATACGTAGACCCAGCCACAGGATTTATAGCCTTCCAAGCCCGGAAACTAGCCTTTAAACTCGGCCTCGAAGGTGAGACCTTGAAACAGGCGGTGAAATTCATCTTAGGTCTTTATAAAGTCTTTGAAGCGACTGATGCCTCTCTAGCTGAGATCAATCCCCTGCTCATCACCAAACAGGGAAATGTACTCGCCCTGGATGCCAAGATGAATTTTGACGACAATGCTCTCCGCCGTCATCCTGATATCATGAAGATGAGGGACTTGGACGAAGAAGAACCTTTAGAAGTCGAAGCTTCAAAGTACGACCTCAATTACATCAAACTGGATGGAAACGTAGGCTGCATGGTCAACGGAGCCGGATTAGCCATGGCCACCATGGACATTATTATGCATACAGGGGGAATGCCTGCCAATTTCCTGGACGTGGGCGGAGGAGTCTCTGAAGAAGCGGTCAAGAACGCCTTTAAGATCCTGGTCTCTGATAAGGATGTTAAAGCTGCCCTGATCAATATTTTTGGCGGGATTGTTCGCTGTGACTTAGTGGCCAAGGGCATTATCCAAGCAGCCAAAGAAATCGGTCTCAAGGTGCCGATGGTTGTCAGGCTTGAAGGGACAAATGTTGAGCAGGGAAAAAAGATTCTCGAAGAATCGGGCTTGGCTTTCTACCCTGCCTCAAGCATGAAAGAAGCGGCTGAGAAGGTTGTTCCGCTGGCCAAGCCATAAGGAAGGGGATCATGAGTATACTCATCGATGAAAAAACGCGGGTCGTGGTTCAAGGAATCACAGGCGGAGAAGGAACTTTCCATACTCAAAGAATGCAAGAATACAGAACCAAAGTTGTAGCTGGAGTCACACCCGGTAAGGGTGGACAAATCCATCTTGGCGTTCCTGTTTATAACACTGCAGCCGAAGCCGTTGAAAAAGAAGGAGCCAATGCCTCAGCCATTTTCGTTCCTGCTTTTTTTGCTGGGGATGCAGTCATGGAAGCTGCCGATGCCGGGATTAAACTCGTGGTCTGTATAACAGAAGGCATCCCTACTTTTGACATGATAAAAGTCAAACAATTTCTCCGCCAAAAGGATTGCCGCCTCATCGGTCCCAATACTCCCGGCATCATCTCCCCGGGAAAGTGCAAAATCGGGATCATGCCCGGCCATATCCATACTCCTGGTTCGATCGGAATCATCTCCCGTTCTGGCACTTTGACTTATGAGGCAGTTGACCAAGTCTCGCAGCAGGGCTATGGTCAATCTACAGCCATAGGTATCGGAGGAGATCCGGTTATTGGATTGAATTTTGTCGACCTTCTCCAGTATTTCAAAGAAGACAAAGATACGGAAGCGGTGATACTCATCGGCGAAATCGGAGGCACCTCTGAAGAGGAAGCGGCTGAATACATCCAGAAAGAATTCAACAAACCTGTGGTGAGCTTCATTGCTGGCCAGACTGCCCCTCCAGGAAGAAGAATGGGGCATGCAGGAGCCATCATCGCTGGCGGAAAGGGCACGGCCAAAGAAAAAATGAAAGCCCTTGAGGAAGCAGGAGTGTCTGTGGCCAAGAGTCCGGCTGAAATCGGCCAAAACGTTAAAGAGGCTTTGAGTAAATAGTAGACTGATCAGCCTCGCCGTGGGATAATTCATAAAGGATGAAGAAAAAACTAAAGGTCGACTTGCATACTCATACAGCTGAAGATCCCATAGAAAACATCAAATACGATAGCTTCCAGCTTATCGAGAGAGCAAGCCAAGAAGGTTTCGATGTTCTAGCTATCACCAACCATAAGCTCGTCACCTATAATGAAGACTTGGCTGAATATGCGGAGAAAAAAGGCATCCTGCTCATTCCGGGGATAGAAGCCACTTTCTCTGATAAAGAAGTCCTTATCCTTAATCCCGATTTTAAAAAGAATCCTTTAAGGAGTTCATTAGAAGATCTTGAGAAAATAAAAAAAAACCATAGCTTGATCATTGCTCCTCATCCTTTCTTCCCCAACAAAAAATCATTGAAATCAGATCTCTACCCCTATCTTTTCTTTTTTGATGCCCTCGAATTCTCGCACTTTTATAATCGGCTTATTGATTTTAATAAAAAGGCTGTGCAAACGGCTAATCAGTACAATAAGCCTTTGCTGGGAATGTCGGACTGCCATAACATTTGGCAGTTTGGAAAAACTTATACTCTAATTGAGGCTAAAAAAGAGATGTTCTCTGTTTTCCAGGCCATAAAGGAAGGGAAAATCGAGATCAGGACTGCTCCTGTTTCATTGGTAACCATGGCCAGAGTATCGCTAAACTTTTTCCTGGCTAAAAGATTAAAAACGTCATTCAGGTTTTGATGCGTTTCCTGAGAAAATTTCTTCTTAAGGAAACATGTACCAGATAAGGAGGATCATAATGAAAAAAGTCTTGAAGCTTTGTCTTTTCACTGCTCTTGTTTTATCGCTGAATCTTCATTTATCCTGGGGTGATCAACAAAAGCAGCCTCTTCAATACAGACAAGAGCCCGCTCCAGTCACCACCCACCAGGTCAAAGGTCATGTTTATGAAGCCAAAGGCGGTAGCGGAGCTAATTGTGGATTTTTTATCGGAGAAGAAGAAGTCTTGGTCATAGATGCCAAAATGAACGCAGAATCAGCTAAACAGATGATAGCCGAAATCAAAAAACTCACTCCTCATCCCCTGAAATATGTCATTATCACTCACAGCGATGGCGATCATGTCAATGGACTTGTCGGCTTCCCTGAAGGCATAACAGTCGTTGCTCACCATGAAGCCAGAAAAGACATGGACCAGGCTTTCCAGGAGCCAGATCAAAGAGCCTTTCTTCCCCAGCTGACTTTTTCTGAAAAACTAAAATTCTATTTAGGCAACAAAGTTGTCAAATTGTTCCACTTTGGCCCGGCCCACACAAGCGGGGATGTGGTCGTCTATTTTCCAGAAGAGAAAGTGGCTTTCCTCGGTGATCTCCTTTTTCTCGGGAGAGATCCCCTTGTTCACCGACACAAGAAGGGGTGCTCCTTTGGGCTGGTCAAGACATTAAAAAAGGTCTTAAAACTGGATGCCGAGACTTTCGTCCACGGTCATGGAAACCTCGCTAGTCGAAGCGACATCGAAGACCTTATCAAATCGCTCGAAGACAAGCAAGCTAAAATAAAGGCTCTCATCGAAGAAGAAAAATCTTTAGACGAAATCAAGCAAGCCTTCGGGGTGGAAGACCGTCCTGCTCAGCCGGGCAGGCGCCGCTGGCTCAGTCTTGTTGAGGTTATCTATCTCGAGCTCACCGAAAAAAAATAGCTCTTCATCTCTTAGTCTTTTCAAGCAAAAAGAGAAGGGATTTTCTAGATAAAATTAATTTTAGCAACGAACGAGGAACGATTTCACGGATTTAATTTTCTTTCTCTTTATCCTGTTTCTTTTCGGGCATCTTGAATTTTAAGAGGACTTCTATTTCCCGACCATCTCTCAAGAGGCCAAACTTTGTCTCATCATCCCAGGTAAGTTTGGCCAGATATACCCTAAGCTGATTAAGGTCTTGGAAGGCTTTTCCATCAACTGAAAGAACGACATCCCCCTTCTCAAAGTTAGCTCCTTTGGCAACTCCATCGATGGGTTTTCTCTCCACCACTAAATTATCCAAGCCTTTGAATTTCTTAAAACTCAGCCCCACGGAAGGAAAGGCCGGCCTCCCCTCTTCAGGAATTCCCCATACATAATCGGCCAGGCTTCTGGAAACTTCTATGCTTTCTTTCTCCTTAGGCACTGCCAGGCTGATGACTGTCTTAAAAGGAACTCGGCTTCTCTTATAGGCTCGGCGATTAATTCCTAGATTGTATAAAAGATGTCCTGAACCGGCCAGGACAATCATCTTTTTCTCTTTCACTGCCCGAACAGCGTTGAAAGCCATGACTTCATCCCAAGCTGATTGAGCCCTGTAAAGTCCTTCAAAAGCCATTTCCAGGCTCCTGCCTTTCATCTGGTGAGGAATCTCGGTGCTCTCAAAAATGGTCCGGATTAAGATCCTGTGTTCTTCATCTGTCAGATCTGGTTGAGGAACAAGTTTCTTTTCATCATCTGAAAGCCCATCCCAGCCTTTCATCCGAATCTTTTTGATGATATCTCGCGAAACATTAAGAGCATAGAGAGGAATTTTATTTTCTTTGGCAAATTCGAAGATTTTTTCGTAGAAGCCAAAATTGTAATTCCAGTTAATATACCATTCGATTTCAATGATAAACTCATCCTGGGTCAGAGTTCCCAGGCTCCATTTATTCAGAGGTTCCTGAGTTGACAAGGGGAGCATTTCTAGTCCGATGGAGAGGCTATTATCTTGTTCAAATAGCGCCTGGATGATTTTGAACTGAATATCATGCATAGGAAGGCTGTTGTGAGTTTCTCCAACATAAACAAAACGGCTGTTTTTCATATCTTTTATCATCTTTAAAAAGGAAACAGACTTCCCCTCTCGTTGTGAATAGACCTGGCCGGGAAAAATCTCCAGGACTTCCTCCCTGTAATCTCTCTCTCCTATCTGGAGAAGAAGAGACTTATCTTCCTTTTCTTCGCTGAAAAGAAAGCACAGAAATAAAATGGATAAGAAAATGAGGGAAAAGATTATACGCCTTGCCAATTTCATGTACACTCTCCTTCTGAGTTCTCTGATATGATATCCCCGAAATTTTGTCTATGTCAAATGGCTCAGTCTTTAGACTGTTATATCATCACTTGGCCTTCGCCCAGCTACTCATTAGGTCGCTATTATACAAGACGAAGAATCAAACTTGGTAGAAAACAACAAGTTTTATCAATGAATATATCTTCATCCCAAAAAAAACTAAGGCCTAGATCATGGAATTTACAATTCAGAGAGATAATTTTATACTGTTGACTCATTCTAGGTCGTAATTTCTATGAGAGAAAAAGATAGAACGAAAGCCATTAGAACCTTTGCTCTGGCTTCGTTTCTTAATGACCTGGGCTCTGACATCATCTACCCTGTTTGGCCTCTCTTTATCACGACAGTCTTGAAGGCGAACATGGCTGCCCTGGGCTTTCTGGATGGACTAGGTGATGCTCTTGTTTCGCTTTCCCAGGCAGCGTCTGGGTATTTATCTGACAGGATAAGAAAAAGGAAAGTATTCATCTGGTCAGGTTATCTTTTCGGCGCCCTCTCCCGGCTAGGGTATTCTCTCTCCATGATATGGCCTCATCTTATCCCTTTTCGGATCCTAGATCGGACCGGAAAAATAAGAAGCGCGCCCAGGGATGCCCTGGTTGCCGACCTGTCAACTGAGGAGAATCGAGGAAGAAATTTCGGCTTTATTAGAGCCATGGATAACTTGGGTGCAATTTTTGGCATCCTCATTTGCATTTTTTTCTTTAATTTACTGGGATACAGACTCTTGTTCGCCCTGGCCGCCCTCCCCTCGGTAGTGAGTGCTCTTCTTATTTTCTTTCTCATCAAGGAAAAAAGAATAAAGAAGATCAAAATCTACCAAGGAATCTCCTTTAAAGACCTGGATAGAAATTTCAGACTCTTCCTCCTCCTGAGCTCCTTCTACGCTATCGGGGCCTTTAGCTATTCTTTCTTGCTCATCTACGCTAAAGAATTTGGTTTTAGGCTCACCTTTGTTCCTGTTCTGTACTTAATCTTCACAGCAGCCGCGTCTCTTTTTTCTTATCCTTTCGGAAAACTCTCGGATAAAATCGGGAGGAAACCCGTGTTGATGCTCTCTTATATTTTCTGGGCAACTGTATGCCTTACCCTGATCTTGCGTCCTGATCGCTTGATGGTTATTTTAGTGTTCATCCTGTATGGGGCTCATAAGGGAGCTTTGGAGCCGGTTCAAAGAAGTTTCGTTTGTGAATTGGCTCCTCAAAAATTCAGGGCCAGCTGTTTGGGGGGATTCCAGATGATAACTGGTCTTTGCGCCTTGCCTGCCTCTTTCATGGCCGGGATCCTCTGGACAACTCTTGGTATATCTGCTCCCTTTTATCTTTCCCTTGCTCTGACAATGCTGGCAGGAGTTATGCTCACCTTCGTCAAGACGCCTTAAACTTTGCAATTGGACTGATTTTATATTATTTTTCTAAAGACGGAGCAAGAAAGCCGCGCTCAAAATCAATTATTCAGGTGATGACAGATTTTCAGGAATTTTGAAGCAAGAGCAAAAGATAGGAAAAAATGAGAGACAAAATTCTGCTCAAACTTGCCCACTGGCATTCTTCCCATCCGGGGCGGATGCTAATCATTGTCTTCATACTAACCATCCTCTTAGGCTGGCTGTTCGCGCATCTCAAACAGACCATGCGCTGGTCTGACCTTCTCCCGGCCAAGGATACTAGGACAGTAGAATTCAACAGAATCATCGAAGAATTTGTTTCTGCCACTTCTATTGTTGTTGTTGTGGAGGGAGAAGAAGACCGCATTAAATCATTTGCCGAGCAAGCTGTGCCCAAGATCCTTGCTGCGCGGGACCCCAAAGACAACCAGCTGTGTGCTCGACGGGTGGATTACAAGCAAGAAATCGACTTCCTGAAGAATCACGGATTCATGCTCATGAAAGCAGAAGATTTGGAAAACCTAAAAGATATTTTTAAAGATCCACATCTTCTTCCTCTCTTGACCAATATTAACAATAGCTTTGAGAAGGAATACATCCAGAGAGAGGAGTCTATTTCCACCAGAGAAAAAGAAGATAGTGCTGTTGGCTTTTTACACGGTCTTCTAGAATGGGTCGAGTCAATAAGAGAATACGCCTTGGAAACCTCGCTTTCTAAAGATTCTGCGAAAAAGGCCGTCGATAATCTCATCCTAGGTGAACCTTACTTTCTTTCTTACGATAGGTCAGTCCTTATTCTAAATATTATCCCTAACTTTACCATGATGGATGCAGCCAAACTTGTCTCCGGCACGGAAGCTATCCAAGACGTGGTCGATGAGATCCTAAAGGATTTTCCTGATGTCACGGCTGGGCTTACCGGTATGATTCCTTTGGGACATGATGAGATGGTCTATGCTGAGAAGAGCCTGGGGTACACGACACTCATTGCCATTATTGCCATTATCATCCTTCTCATTGTTTCTTTCAGGATGTGGGTCGCTCCTCTACTGGCTGTGATAAGCTTATTGGTGGGCGTCATTTGGGCCGGGGGTACAGTTTTTCTCCTTGTCAGACAACTCAACATCATGACCTCCATGTTTGTGGTCATTCTTTTAGGATTGGGAATTGATTTCTCCATTCATATTATATCCAGCTTCACCGAAGCAAGATCTTTAGGAAAGTCAATCGAGAAATCCATGGAAGAAGCCTTTCTCAAGAGTGGAAAAGGGATCTTGAGCGGAGCCCTGACTACAGCCTGTGCTTTTTTGACTCTAACCATAAGCAGCTCTAGAGGAATGAAAGAGATGGGACTTGTTACCGGTTCAGGGCTTTTATGCATACTGCTGGTTACTTTTTTACTTCTTCCTTCGTTACTGGTGATCAGGGAGAGACGCTTAGAAAAGAGAAGAAAAAAAGGAAAAGAAAAAGGGCTTTGGATAAGGACAGATATCTCGTTCAGGTTCTTGGGAAAGGCTACAGAATTCATGGGAAGACATTTTATCACCACTTTGATTGCCTCTCTGGTGGTCACTGTCCTTCTGATCTTTTTTGCCACTAGGATAACTTTTGACCAGAACTACATGAATATCGAACCTAAAGGTCTTACTTCTATCCTTCTTCAAGATACTGTCCTTGAAAAATTCGATTTAGGCATGGATTATGCCCTCATCTTAGCTAGCAGCCCAGATGAGAGTCGGAAGATTGCCAAGGCATCTAGAGAACTGGCCTCAGTGGCAATGACCGAGGATATCTCGTTCTACCTTCCTTCTGAGGAAGAACAGAAAAAACGACTGCCCCATATTATCGAGATTCGGGAAGCTATCTTGTCAGGATCCTCTGCGTCTTCCGTTAAAGCTGCGCATATTGACGATCTGCTAAAGGAACTCCAGCGCCTGGACATGAATATCAAGGAATTGCAGGACATGGCTTACCTAGGCGGGCAGGATAAAGTCGAGAAAAAATGCTCTGGAATCGTGGGCTCTCCAGAAGATCCTTCTTTGAAAAACCGGATTGAAGATTTGGTCCTCCTCCTCGAAAAGAATAAAAGTCAGGCGAGTAAGGGGCTGGAAAGATTTGAAAGGGATTATGTGCCCTACTTCAAGGAAACAGTCACCAATATGTCTTCTCCAGATAAAATTACCCTGGATATGCTCCCCCTGTCTGTGCTCGACCGCTATTCCAACCAAGAAAGAGAAACCTTCTTGGTAACCGTTTTTCCGGCTGGTAACATTTGGCAGGATGCAGAATATTTAAGACGATTCACAGAAGATTTGAAAAAGATCAGCGATAGAGCAACAGGATTTCCCCCGATCTTTCGAGCTCTCATTGAAATCATCGGCCGGGATGGACTGAATGCAGCCCTGCTAACCTTGCTCATTGTCTTTCTTCTCTTGACCCTTGACTACGCAAATCCTGGAAAAGCTCTCATGGCGATGATTCCTCTAGCTTTCGGCCTATTCTGGATGGTGGGATTGATGAAATTGGTAGGCATGCAGCTCACCGTGGTCAACGTGATGGGAATTCCTTTAATCATCGGAATAGGAATAGATGATGGAGTTCACATCATTCACCGCTGGCGGAGAGAGGGCCGGGGAAAATTAAGAATCATCTTTGCCAGCACGGGCAAAGCCATATTTCTCACTTCTCTCACCACCATGCTGGCCTTTGGTTCGTTGATTTTTTCAGTCTGGCGAGGTTTTGGACAGCTGGGAGGTGCTTTAGCCATAGGAGTCGGCACCTGCTTTCTCACCACAGTGATAATCCTGCCGGGCATTATCGGATTCTTAGAGAGGAAAAAGAAATCACGGCCTGAACATACTCAGCAGGAAAGAGATCCAGGTTCAGAAAGCTAAGAGGAAAACCATCAAGGTTTATGGATTTTGATTTCAGGAATCTATTCGAATAGACAACTCCAGCCAGAGTCTTTTCTTCTATTCCTCCTCTGGCTTTATCCTTCCTTCTTTAACAGACTCATTGATGATCTTCTGGTGGAGATGAGCTGGAACTTCTTCATAACGGGAGAACTCGATCAAGAAAGAGCCTCTTCCTCCAGTGATTGAAGTCAGAGTAGGCTCAAAGTCGAGCATCTCAGCCATCGGAACCTGGGCTTTTATGATTCGCAAATTGCCCTTCTGTTCCATTCCCTGCATTTTACCTCTTCTCCCGTTGATATTTCCCATGATATCTCCCATGTAGGCTTCGGGCGTATAGACTTCAACATTCATGATGGGCTCCAGGATAGTGGGTTTAGCTTCTTTCATCCCCTTCTTAAAAGCCATGGAAGCTGCGATCTTGAAGGCAATATCAGAGGAATCGACATCATGATAAGAGCCATCATAGAGAATAGCTTTGAAATCAACCGCCGGATAGCCAGCCATCACTCCCTTTTTTCGGGCTTCCTGGATTCCTTTTTCTATGGAAGGGATGTAGTTCTTGGGGATGGCTCCTCCGAATATCTTGTCCTCGAATTCAAAGTCCGTCCCCCTGGGGAGGGGCTCCATCTTTATCATGACATCCCCATACTGACCTCTTCCTCCTGTCTGCTTTTTATATTTTCCTTGAACGTCTGATTTTCCTCTTATAGTTTCCTTATAAGGAATTTTGGGTGGCTTGAGAACGACATCCACGTTGTATCTCTTCTTTAGGCGGTCTGTGATAATCTCCACATGGAGCTGGCCGTTCCCTGAAATGATCAATTCGTTTGTCTCAGGATCCCTCTCAATTCTGGCCGTGGGATCTTCCTCACTGATGCGGTGAGTGGCTTGAGATATCCTATCTTCATCAGCTCGGGTTTTGGGCTGGATGGCGAAAGAAATGGAAGGCTCTGGAAATCCAATGGATGGGAATTCTGTCGCAGTCCCCTTCCCACACAGCGAGTCCCCGGTAACGGTTTCCTTAAGCTTGGCTGTGGCGACGATGTCACCGCATTTTGCTTGACCGGCTGGAATCTGTTCCTTTCCTTGGAGAAAGAATAATCCTCCCAATTTCTCATCTATGTCTCTGGTGGTATTGGATACAGTACCATCCGGATTCACCTTTCCTGAAAAGACTCTCATCAAAGATATTCTTCCTGTATAAGGATCAGAAATAGTCTTAAAGACTAAGGAGGCAAAAGGCTCGTCCAGGGCAATCTTGACGCTTGCTTCTTTCCCGTCTATTTTTCCCATGATGTCTTCTCTCTCCAGAGGGGAAGGAAGATAATTTACCAGGCTGTCCAGGATGGGCTGTGTCCCTATATTGAGGGCAGCCGAAGATACTAAAATCGGAAAAAGCTGGCGGTTGAGAATGCTTTTTCTCAGGCCGTCTCTTAGCTCTTCTGGGGAAAGTTCACCTTTGTCGAAATATTTTTCCATCAGTGCCTCATCGTTTTCAGCGATCATCTCTGTCAGCTCTTCGAGGCGCTTTTCCGCCGCTTCTTTCATCTCAGAAGGGATTTCCTCCTCCTTGAATTTTCCACTCTCGTTCTTCTCAAAGACGTAAGCCTTCTTCTCTATCAAATCTACCACCCCAGAAAAATCTTTTTCTTTGCCTATGGGGAGTTGAACAGGGATAGCCAGTCGCCCAAAAAATTGGTGAATGGACTCTACAGCTCTGTTGAAATCAACATTCTCCCTGTCCAGCTTATTGATTATGAATATCCCGGGAAGGTTGAATTCCTTGAGCATTTCCCATACCTTCTCAGTCCCGACTTCCACACCTTCTACGGCATCGACAACAACTGCTCCTGCATCCACAGCCCTCAAAGAAGCCCTCGTATCCCAGAGAAAATTGCTGTATCCAGGGCTATCGATAAGGTTAATCTTGTGCTCCTTCCACTCTAAAAGACAAACAGCCGAATTGATAGAGATCTTTCTTTCTATCTCTTCTGGATCATAATCTGTCACGGTGTTTCCACTTTCGACTTTAGTCAATCTCGAGGTGGCTCCAGTGTTAAACAAAAAAGCAGCTGCCAAGGATGTTTTTCCAGATGAGCCATGACCGACCAGAGCAACGTTTCTTATGGCATCGGGAGCATAATCTTTCATCGTGTTCCTCCATGAAATAAGTCAATAGGTCTTGGAGTAGAAAATCGTGCCTCTTTAAAAAGAAAGCAAAGGATATGATACAATAAAAATTCCCTTCTGCTCAAGATAAAAAGTTTGTCGGGTTTATCGAGTTTGTCTAGTTTCTCTGTTCTAGGGCTGGGATCAGGGCTATACTTTCAATTTCTTCGTGGCTAGCTATCGATCATCAACCTGGCAAAACCTGTTCCCGCTCGCAAAAATGAGAATATCCCCTTCCTTTTATTCTTCCCCTAATAATGATTATTAGCTTATTTCTCTATGGCTTTCAAAAACTTTCGTAAGTCCTGGGGTAAAGGAGAATTAAGCTCTACTCTCTCTCCTGTCTCTGGGTGCAGGAAAGAAAGACCTGAAGCATGAAGAAAAAGGCGAGAACACCTTGGCTTTGATTTCCTCCGGCCGTATCGTGTATCCCCGACCACAGGATGACCAGAAGCTGCGAAGTGAACTCTTATCTGGTGTGTCCTTCCGGTGACAGGTCTTATCTTTAAAAGGCTGAAATCCTCTATCTCTTCTTGGACAAAATAATGGGTCTCAGCTGAGCGGGGCCTTTTGGTTTTGATCGATATCCGCTGCCCGTGTTTAACATGGCGGCCCAAGGCCCAATCAATGATTCCTTCTTTTTCAGGCATTTTTCCCCAGACAAGGCCCGAATAGACTTTTTCAACCTGCCTCTTCTTAAATTGCTCCTGCAGCTTTCTGTAAGCATCCTGTGTCCTGGCTATAACCATGACTCCTGAGGTTTCCTTATCGAGGCGGTGGACAATCCCTGGCCTCTCTTTGGGTCCTATTCCCTCTAACTGGGGAAAATGGAATAGCAGCGCATTGACCAGGGTTCCTCGCCTGTTACCTGGTCCAGGATGAACAACCATTCCTGAGGGTTTGTCGATGACTAAGAGATGCTTATCCTTGTAGATGATTTCTAAAGGCAAATCTTCCCCTTCGATCTTTGCTGGCTCCGTAATTTCAAGCTCGATCTCAATCCCCTCTCCCTCCTTGAGTCTATAGCTTGACTTCCGAATGATACGGTCGACTTTAACCTTTCCCTGGTCAATGGTTTTTTGAAGCTGAGAACGGCTCAACTCCTTGATTTTCTGGGACAGGAAGGTATCCAATCTTTGATCGGAGCCGGATGAGCCATTGACCAGGAATCTTCTCTTAGGCACTTTTTCTCTTTTTAAAAATAAAAAACAAGGCTAGTCCGCTGATCAGCCCTAAAACAGAAAAAAGCTGGGGAAGAGAAAGGCTGAGATAAGGAGAAGGGTTGAGGATGAGAAAGGCTTTATCAGGGTGATCTCCACGATAAAATTCAACAAAGTATCTTATCAAGGAATAGTTCATGATATAGAAGGAAAAAACTTGACCATCGAACTTTTTCTTCCTCAATATTAGGAATAGAACGAAGAAATTCAAGAAATTCAAGGCCGACTCATAGAGCTGTACAGGATGGAGAGGAATCCCTATAGGAAGACCTGTAAGGCCATGAGCGTATTCACTCTGAAAAGTAATTCCCCAGGGTAGGGAGCTTTCCCGTCCGAAACAACACCCAGCACTGAAGCATCCCAACCTTCCAAAGCCGTGCCCTAGAGCTAAAGCTGCGATTATGATATCTGCCACTTTCCAGGTTGGGATCTTGTGCTTCCGAAAATACAACAGCGCAAAGACTATGCCAAAAGTCAAACCTCCCTGGAAGACACCTCCTGAACGGGCCAAACTAAAAAGCTCTTTGGGATATTCCAGATAGTAAGAGATATTCCCGAAAAAGAGGATCAGCTTAGCACCTAGCAGTGAAATGATAATAGTGTAGAACGCGGCATCGATAACCTTTGAAGCATTCAGACCTTGTTTCTTGGCCTGGACATAAATGAACCATAATCCAAAAGCGACTCCCACGGCCATCATAAAACCGTAGGTGTGTATGGTTATCGGTCCTATTTTGAAGAGGATGGGGAACATTTTGGTCTCCCTTTAAGAAGGATAAAGATAAGGCAAAGCGCCCCTATAGTGATGGAGGCATCAGCAACATTGAAAGCAGGCCAGTGCCACTGCCTGATGTAAAAATCTGCAAAATCAACCACATAACCCTTAAAGACTCGATCCACTAAGTTTCCCAACGCTCCGCCCAAGATCAAGGAAAGGGATATCTTCATCGTCTTCTCTGTAGAGGGAGTCTTTAAAAAATAATAGATGACAAAGCCCAAAGCTGCCAGAGAAGCAATAGTGAGCAGAATAGAGACAAAGGGGCTTTCACTTCGCGAAAAGAAACCGAAGATGGCTCCTCGATTGTGGATATGAGTAAGATTGAAAAAACCTGGAATAACGGGAAGATTGGCGTAGGGACTTACAGTCTGGGAAATGATGATTTTTGTTAACTGATCAACGACCAGAACACTAAGAATGACTAAAAAGTAGATAAATTTCCATCTCATGCTTTGATCTCTTCAACGACTTGTTCACAGCGCTGACAGAATTGAGGATACGCCTGGCTTTTCCCGACATAGGTCGAAAAATTCCAGCATCTCAGACATTTCTCTCCCGGCGCCTTCAAGATTTCCACTTTTAATTCCTCTCCATCGCAAGCTTCAAGCTTTACAGAAGAAACAATGAAGAACGAAGCCAGCTCTTCCTCGTATTTTTTCAAGAGTTCTGTATGAGAAGCAGGAACCTTAAGCACGGCTTGGGCTTCTAAGGAATTCCCGATGAGCTTACTTTCTCGAGCAACTTCGAGCTTTTTCAGGACCTTTTCTCTTACCAGGATTAGTTCCTCCCACTCTCTAAAGAGTTCAGGCTCAAGCCATTTTTCTTTAAATTCTGGGAATGTCTCCAGATGAACAGAGGCTTCCTTCCCTGGATATGAGGACAGATTCTCCCAAGCCTCTTCAGTTGTAAAAGGCAATATCGGCGCCATCAAAATCAGAGAGTTCTTGAGGATGGAGAAGAGTGCTGTTTGAGCAGACTTTCTGATCCGAGAGCTACGGCCTGAGCAATAGAGCCTGTCTTTGAGAACATCCAAGTAAAAAGAGCTTAACTCGACTGTGAAAAAATTGTATACAGCGTGATAGACGACATGATATTCATAATCATCATAAGCTTTGAGAACTTTATTCCAGACGTGGTTCGCCTTCTCTAGAATCCATCTATCCAAGGGCAATAGATCTTCGGCTCTGAATTCTTCATCAGGAGAATAATCGTGAACATTCCCCAGCATGAATCTCCAGGTGTTCCTTATTTTTCGGTAAGCCTCGACCAATCTCTGGAGGGTCTCCTTGCCAAAGCGGGCATCCTCTTTGTAATTGTGCATGGCTACCCAGAGACGTAGAATTTCAGCTCCATTTTCGGAGATGATTTCCTCTGGTTCGATATAGTTACCCAACGACTTAGACATGCCTCTCCCCTGTTCGTCAAGAACAAAGCCATGAATTATGACTGTCTTGAAGGGAGCAGCCTTTCTGCCGGCAACTCCGATTAGAAGGGAACTGTTGAACCAACCTCGATACTGGTCATGGCCTTCTAAATAGACATCCGAAGGCCAGAGAAGGTCCTCATACCGGTTCAACACATTGTGGCTGGCTCCTGATTCGAACCATACATCCAGAATATTATTCTCTTTGTTGAACTTCTCTGAGCCACACTGAGAACATTTTGTCTCTGTAGGAAGAAATTCCTCTGCTTCTTTGACATACCACGAATTGGATCCTTCTTCTGAGAATTTCTCCGCGACTTGGAGAGTGATCTCTTCATCAGCCAGAATGTAGCCGCATTCATGGCAGTAAAACGCAGGAATCGGAATGCCCCAAGAACGCTGACGGGAAATACACCAATCTGGTCTAGCCTCCACCATGCTAGCGATTCTCTCCTGCCCCCACGAAGGGACCCATCGAACTTTCTTAATCTCATCCAGGGCTTTCGTTCTTAAATCACTCTTATCCATGGAAATGAACCATTGCGCTGTGGCCCGGAATATCACTGGATTCTTGCACCGCCAGCAGTGAGGATAAGAATGCACGATCTCTTCTTCCTTGAGAAGACTGCCCTCTTTCTTCATGTCTTCGGTAATTACCATATTGGCCTTGAAGACATTCATTCCTTTATATTTTTCGACGCTAGGAACGAAATTTCCTTCGCGATCTACTGGAGTATAGATATCAAGGCCATATTCCACTCCGGTTAAATAATCATCATGCCCATGGCCTGGCGCTGTGTGAACAGCTCCGGTTCCTTGGTCGAGAGTGACATAGCCTGCCAGAACAAAAATTGACTCTCGCTTTATAAAAGGATGCCGGGCTTTTAAGCCTTCTATGTCTTTTCCAGGAAAAGTCACCAATATTTTTGGCTTCAGGAAACCCAAAACTTCAGAGATAACCGGAATCAATCTTTTGGCTGCGATAAAGACCTCTCCTTGGGCTTCGAAGGCCGCATACTCAAAATCAGGATGAAAAGCTATAGCCAGGTTGGCAGGCAAAGTCCAGGGCGTGGTGGTCCAGATCAGGACTGAAACCTTTTTTCCTTTCAAAGCAGGGTATTTTTGGGAAAGGTCTGTAATCATGGGAAACTTAACGTAGATCGAAGGGGATTTGTGGTCCTTGTACTCAATCTCAGCTTCGGCCAGAGCTGTTTGGCAGTGGAGACACCAGTGGACAGGTTTCTTTCCTTTATAGACATTTCCCTCGGCAAAAAAAGAGGCCAAAAAGCGAAGCACTTCCGCTTCATATTCAGGATGCATGGTCAGATAAGGCTTTTCCCAATCACCAAAGACTCCTAACCTCATAAAGCCATCTCTCTGAATGTCTATATATTTAAGGGCATAATTCTTACACTCCTCTCTGATTTCGATGATGGACATATCCTTTTTCTTCTCTCCGAGGAGCTGATCCACCCTGATTTCGATAGGAAGACCATGGCAGTCCCAACCTGGCAAATAAGGCGACCTGTATCCCTGCATAGTTTTTGATTTAACCACAAAGTCCTTCAAGATCTTGTTCAGGGCGGTTCCTAAATGGATTCTTCCGTTGGCGTAGGGTGGACCATCATGAAGAATGAAAGGAGAGCTCTTCTCTCTTTTCTTTAAAATCTTCTGGTAAAGACTCATTTTCTTCCACTTTTCCAAGATCTCTGGCTCTTTTTGAGGCAGCCTGGCCTTCATGGAAAAAGGAGTCTGAGGAAGATTCAAAGTGTTTTTGATTTCGAGTTTCTCAGCCATTGCTCTCTCCAGTTTCCGCTTTTTTGACGTTTTATTATAAAATAAGCGCCTCCATTTCTCAATTTATTTGGGCTCGGGCCAAGCTAAACGATTGGTTCTAGAAAAATAAGAGTCGGTTCCTTTACGAAAAAAAGCCTTAGGAAATCCATGTTGGGGTTTAAGCTGCCCCTTTAAGGACGAATTATTTTTCCTAAAAAGTTATTAGAGCAGACCAGAGCAAGAGTTTTCTGATTTTTAATCTTTGAGGTAGTGGGCTCCCTGACTCACGGGGTTGCTTAGGGCGGCATGCGTGATCAGCTGGGCAACCTGGATTCCATGTTTCAATCCAACGACTTTTGGATCCATCTTTGCCTCTCGGTAAAATCTCTCGATCCGATGACGCAGGTAGTCTAAGTCTGCTCTTGCCCTTTCCAACCTTTTCTTCGTCCTGATAATACCGGCATAATTCCACATGGTCGATTTGATGAATAGCCAATCTTGATTGATCAAAGCAGGGTCGATCTCTTCTTGAATTCCAGGGTAGTACCAATCATGAATCTCGGCAGTTTTATAGGGTGTGGCTGGGTCAAAGTGAGAAACGATATACCTGGAGGCTCTAGTTCCCCAAACCAACCCCTCCAGAAGCGAGGTCGAAGCTAGGCGATTTGCTCCATGAACTCCAGTGCAAGAAACCTCTCCTACAGAAGATAAGCCCTTAAGAGAGCTCCTTCCCCAGCTATCCACCAAGATACCTCCACAACAGTAGTGGGCCGCTGGCACAACTGGAATCGCCTCTTTGGTTATATCTAGCCCGTACTCCAAGCAAGTCCGGTAAATGTTGGGAAATCTCTTTTTGATATCAATCCTTGCATACGAGGCCAAATCCAAGTAGACATAACTTGAGTTGCTGTTGGTCATTTCCTCGTAGATAGCTCTGGTCACTTCATCTCGGGGCGCAAGGTCTTTCTTTTGGTTATAATTTTCCATGAATGTCTGACCATCTCTAGTCTTTAACCTTGCACCCTCTCCCCTGACCGTTTCAGAGATCAAGAAACCCTCAGCATCACGATGAAAAAAGGAGGTGGGATGGAACTGAATGTACTCCATGTTGACTATTCTGGCTCCCGCTCTGTAGGCCATGGCGTAACCATCTCCAATGGCCCCACTCGGATTGGAAGTATACAAATACACAGCACCGCAGCCACCGGTAGCCAAAATGGTGTAAGGGGCAAAAAAGGCCTTTACCTTCTGAGATTGATTTTCCAAGACGTAGGCTCCTATGCATTGAGGTTTTTTGTAATAGGCTGTATAGTCTTTTGAATGATGGGGTACAGTCAGCAAGTCCACGGCGGTATGATCTTCAATGAGAGTTACGTTTGAATATTCCTGTAGAGCCTCGATGAATTTTTCTTCGATTGTCCGACCAGTCATGTCCTTTATGTGGAGGATCCGCCTCCGTGAATGACCCGCCTCCTGAGCATAATCCAAGGAATCAGGAGAACTCCTGGTGAAGGGAATCTTCAACTCCTGGATTAAAATTTTCTCTACGATCTCTTTACCTTCCCTGGCTAAAATCTCTACAGCCTCAAGATTATTGATTCCATCGCCGGTTTCTAAGATGTCTTCTTTTAATAGCTCTGGGTTATCATCATGTCCCAGAGAAACAATTCCTCCTTGAGCATAATAAGTGTTCGACTCCTCGAATTTTGAGCTTTTAGTTACGATGATGACTTTCAGTCCACTCCTGGCGGCTTCTAAAGCCGCACTGGCGCCAGCAATTCCACAACCAATGATGAGAATATCTGATTTTATGTTTTCCATAGCTCTCTAATCTAAAAATTCAAGACTTATGTCGAGGGATTTGAAGGAATGAGTTAAACTCCCCACCGAGATAAAATCAACACCCAAGGAAGCGATATCTCTTATTTTATTCAAAACCACCTCCCCAGAAACTTCCACTGGTACTTTCCCTTTTACCCAAGTTAGGACCTCTCTCATTTTTTCCATAGGCATGTTGTCAAGCATAACGATATCTGCTCCGTTCTCGACAGCTTCTTTGACTTCAGCCAAATTTTGAGTTTCCACTTCTATCTTTACTCTCTTCTTCACCTTTTTTCTAGCCCTTTTCACCGCCTCGGACACAGAACCCACAACCTTGATATGGTTATCTTTGATCATAACCATCTCCGAAAGATTATGCCGATGGTTTTCTCCTCCTCCCATTTTGACGGCATATTTTTCTAGTGCTCTAAGACCAGGAGTTGTCTTCCTGGTATCCAGGATCTTTGTCTTTGCCCCTTCCAAAGCTTGGACAAACTTTTTAGTTTTAGTGGCGATTCCAGACATACGCTGTAGGAAGTTCAAGGCTGTCCGTTCTCCTTTAAGGATCGAAACGGAATTCCCTTTTAGCCTGGCTAGTATGTCGCCGTCACGAAACTCTTGACCATCCTCGAAGCTTTTCTCGAACTCAATACGCGAGTCTATTTTTTTGAATACTCTTTCCGCCACCTCAATACCTGCCAGAACACCTCCCTCTTTAGCCAGAACTACGGCTTCTGAAGAGGATCGGGGAGAAATGCAACTCTCCGAGGTAATATCACCTTGGGGTAAATCTTCTTGCAGGGAGATTTCGAGTATTTTATCTAACTCTTTTATTTTCATACAGAAAAATTATAGATTTTTTTTATTGTGCCAGTCAAATCCTATTAAGCTTCTGGAGAGGAATGGAAGCCTCTCCGAATCTGTTATAGTTCAGTCATGTTAGACCGAAAACTCGGGAATGGGTCTACTTTACCCGATAATAATAGAGCTAGGCCCTATTTTTCCAAGAAGAGGAATTTGACATTGAATTTGAAGAAAAATAATATACATAAATGCTAAAAAATAAATCCCTCTACCTGCTCCTTTCCTTTATTGTTACTGCTGTCCTCATTTATGTTCTTCTCTCTCAAATAGAGATCGAGGATTTGGTGCAGACTTTTAAAGGAATTGACTACCCTGCTCTCTTTGTCTTCATGGTCATAGCCCTTGCAGGAGCAGTGCTCAGAGCCTGGCGCTATAAATGGCTTCTCAAGCCTCAGACTATCGGCTGGGGAAACATTTTCCTGGTCACTCTAATTCGCAATCTTTTTGTCGACCTCCTCCCAGCACGAATAGGCTCGCTTTCCTATATTTATTTTCTGAATAGAAGGTTGAATTATCCCTTCGAGGCGGCTGCTTCTTCCTTCGTGGTCGCCATAGTTTTCGATTTTCTCACCTTAAGCCCTTTTCTCGTTACAGCCATCATTATCGTAGGTCTTGGCTCTACAGCCATCTCCTCTTTTGCCTTATTGATTGTGGCTCTGGTATTTTTCATTTTTATATTCGTTATCCTATGGAAAATCATTCCCTTACTCAGCCTCCTTTTGAAGGCCTACCAGAGGATGTTAAAAACCTTTAAATTCGAAGAAAAAAAATGGGCCCAAATCTCAGTTGAGAAAATCATTTTGACCATAGATAGTCTATCTCAAATCAAAGAGAAAAAGATCTATGGGCCGGTTTTCTTGCTTTCTCTTTCCATTCGTCTGGCAAAATATACTTCTCTTTATTTTCTCCTCTTTTCTCTTCTCAGGAGTCAGGGGTTTTTTCTTAGAGAATTAAGTTTCTGGAAGACGATTTTGGGCGTTACAGGAGCCGAACTTTCTTCGGCTTTGCCAATCAAGGGGATTGCCGGGTTTGGCACTTGGGAATCAGCTTGGGCCTTGACTTTTCAATTGATGGATTTCGAGCAACGACTAGCTATCCTCTCTGGAATCGGAGTTCATCTTCTCACTAACCTCTTTGAATATTCTTTAGGAATCATGAGCATTCTAATCCTGGCCTTTCCTTTTTTAAAAAGAATTAGAGGCCAAAAGAGTTAACTTTGTTTTCCCGATATCTATGAACCTGGATGAAATGATGAAAGACAAAAGAATTCCCCAATCTCTTGTCTTCGAAGACCACTTTCAACTTAACAAAGATGATCTTTACAATGTTCTCAGCATCGCCCTCTCCAAAGGTGGAGACTTCTCTGAAATATTCCTGGAGTACAAGAACTATAATCTTATCCATATGGAAGAAGATATAATCAAAGAAACTGCAGAGTCCATAAGCCTGGGTTTAGGCATTAGAGTCTTATCAGGAGAAAAAACCGGCTACGGATACACCAACGATTTATCCTTTGATAAAATCAAAAAAGCTGCCCTCACCGCAGCCTCCATCACCGCCTCGCCTTCCCTCAAGACTGTCTCTAGCCTCATTTCTTCAAAAATTGAGCATGATTATTACTCTCTTTTGATTCCTCCCCAGACAGAGTCTCTGGAAAAGAAGATCTCCTTGGTCAAGCGGACTTATTCGGCTGCCCAGAATTCAGGCGAAAAAATAAAAAAGGTAAAGGCTTCCCTCCAAGACCAAATCCAGTACCTCACAATAGTCAATTCAGAAGGATTGATGATCTCAGATGTCCGGCCCATGATCAGGCTCAGTTGTGTTGCTATAGCCGAGGAAAGAGAAAAAAGAGAATTCGGCTTCTTTGGCAGCGGAGGAAGAGTGGGTATGGAATATTTTAGTGAGGAACTGAAACCTGAAGAAATAGGCTCGAAAGCGGCTGAAGAAGCTTTGCATCTCTTGGAAGCCGTGGAAGCTCCAGCCGGTGAAATGCCAGTCATCCTGGCCCCTGGCCACAGCGGAGTCTTGATTCACGAGGCTGTCGGCCACCTTCTGGAGGCAGATTTTAACAGGAAAAAAACTTCAATTTTCTGGGACAAGATGGGAAAAAGAGTGGGCAGTCCTCAAATCAACATCTATGATGATCCCACGATTCCTCATTTTAGAGGTTCCTACAATATCGACGATGAAGGGACAATCCCTCAAAAAACTCCTCTCATCGAAAAAGGAACGGTGAAAGGACTCCTTCAAGACAGATTGTCCGCCAAACTCATGAAGAGGCCATTAACAGGGCATGGCCGGAGGCAGGATTACACCCATATCCCCCTTCCTCGGATGTCTAACACCTACATTGATCAAGGGGAGTACAACCCAGAGGAAATCATAAAATCAGTCGAGAGAGGATTTTACGCCCAAAAATATCAGGGGGGCCAAGTGGAGGATTCGGGAAAATTCACTTTTTCAGTGAGCTCTGGCTATCTAGTGGAAGAGGGGAAACTTACAGCTCCAGTAAAGCAAGCGACTTTAATAGGGAGTAACATTGACATCTTGGAGAAGATTGAAATGGTAGGCTCTGACCTCAAATTCGGACTTCAAACCGGCACCTGTGGGAAAGAAGGACAAGAAGCACCGGTAACTGATGGGTGCCCGACGATAAAAATTGCTAAGATGACTGTGGGAGGACTCAAATGAAGAAAAAACGTCCTCATCTGGCTGACTTAGCAGAAGAACTGATTGTTCTCGGAAAAAAGGAAGGTGCTGACGAAATGGAAGTATCCATCATTGATGGATATGAATTCAGGGCAGATATCAGGTTTGGTGAAATCGAAAATCTCTTGGAGGCTGGTCCCAGGTACCTAAGTATCAGAGTTATCAAGGATCAAAAGACTGCCTATGTCACTTCCTCTGACCTATCCTTGGAGACTCTCCAGTATCTCCTGAAAAAGTCCATCCAGAGGGCGATTCTGGCCAATCCCGATGAATTCGGAGGACTTCCTCCTTTATCCCTCCAAAAAAATGATCCTGAGTGCCTGAAGCTTCATGATCCCGAAATCCTTGAGCTTCCTCCAGAGAAAAAAATCACCTTGGCTAAGGATACAGAAAAAATTGCCCTTCAGGATAAAAGAATCACCAATTCTCATGGAGCAAACTTTGAAACCAACGAAATCAAATTCATCTTGGCCAATTCCAATGGCTTTCTTGATGAATACGAACAAACCCTTTGTTCTCTAAGCCTTGGTCTTCAGGCCGGGGAAACGGATAGCCGGGTGGAAGATTACTGGTTCTCATCCAAGAGACATTTCCATGAACTCGATACAGCAGAAGAAGTCGCTCTTCGAGCAGTCGAAAGGACTGTTCGCCAATTAAATCCCAGAAAGATTAAAACTCAGAAAGTCCCTGTTGTTTTCGAATCCTTGATGACCTCTTGGCTGCTGGGTTTTCTATTCTCCTGTGTATCTGGGGTATCCATCTACCAAAAGACATCCTTCCTGGTCGATAGACTGGGAAAAAGAATCGGAAACGAAAAGGTCACTGTATTCGATGATGGCCTTCTTCCTGGCAAGCTGGGCTCAAAGCCCTTTGACTCCGAAGGAATGCCCTGCCAGAAAACTCCAGTGGTTGAGAGAGGAATCCTCAAGAATTATCTATGCAATACCTATGCAGCCCGAAAATTAAGACTTAAATCCACCGGTAATGCCGCTGGAGCCAGCGTGGGCCCCCATAATTTTTATCTTCAGCCTGGCGATCATACACCTGAAGAGATCATTGCCTCTGTAGACAAAGGATTGATGTTGATCAGAACCCTTGGCCACGGCCTCAATCCGATAACTGGCGATATATCCCGGGGAGCCTTTGGAATGTGGATCGAAAAAGGAGAAATCGCTTATCCTGTTTCTGAAATAACGATCTCTGGGAATCTGGGGAATATCTTGAATCAAATACAAATGGTAGGAAATGATCTAAATTTTTATACTCCTCTCGCAGGGCCAACCATCAAGATCCAGGAGCTTACCGTAGCGGGCCAATAAGGATTCATACCCCTATTTTCTCTTAGTTAAGAAAGAAATGATTACGATTAAGGCTCCTAATCCTACAAAAATCCAACTAAGGGGAAAGGTCATAGGGCTTAGCAATTTTATAAGAATCCCGCCTATCAAGAAGATAAAACCTAGGACACGCATCCCTTCCTCCCTGTTCACGAAAGGCTAAAATTTATTGAAATGAATGATATCCTCAAGCTTTCTTTTCGGAACATGTAGTCTTCCCGTACTGTCTTTCCAGTATTTCACCGAGTCCTCCATGACCTCTACCGCAGGCTCTTCGTCAGGGTAACCCAAAGCTAAAACAGAGTCAATCCTATGAGTCTTAGGGATTTCTAGCACAGCTTGGATCTTATCTCTCTCTACTGATAAAAGCCAGCAGCTGCCGATACCTTGGTCCCAGGCGGCCAAGATCATGTTCTCGATGGCCGCTCCAGCATCATATTCATATCCTTTCTCTTTTATTCCGGTGTTAGCCAGAATAATAATATAAGCCATAGGTTCATGACCTGGTCTTGGATTGCCCTGAGGCGCTATATAGGCCGCCCACCTTAGACAGCTAAAAATCTTTCCCCTGACCTCTTCTTCATCGACAACCACAAACTCCAGAGGTTGAATATTAGCTGCCGAGGGAGCCAGTCTGGCGGCATTGACTAATTTTTCTAAGATATTCCTGGAAACGGGCTGGGCTTTGAACTGGCGGATAGACCTTCTGGTGAGAAGCACCTCATATAGGGTCATTTTTATTATCAAGAACCGATTAATTCTTGGTTATTATTCCTGAAAATTCAATATAACAATTCCTGAACAGGCAAGGGAAAACGATCAGCCTTGGTCTAAGATAGATTTCAGCTTTTCAGCATATTCATGGCTGGGCTCATCCGGCGTTAGGAATTCAATCTGTTCAGGACCTCTTATTCCTAGACCCAGCTCCACAGCTCTGGCGATTTGCTCTTGCTCGAAGATCTTTCGCTCCATGATGGCTTGATTGGAGCCTAACTCTTTCAGGATCGCAACGCCTGTTGCATCAACTGCAATAAGATCCGTCCCTGCTAGAAAGACATTGGCCTCTTTTTTTGTTCCCGTCGAAGGTCCGCCATCAACAAAGGCTTCCACTCCATCGAGAACAATCAATCGAGGCTTGTATCCAAGACTCAATTCCGCAATCATTCTTCTCATATCCAGACGAGAGCTGTGAAGCTCTCTCATCAATCTCTTGGGTGTAAGGCCTACTGCTAATTTTAAAGACATGGTAAAGACTCCTCCGTATTGGTGAGTCTTTAGACAGCAAGTGGAAACAAAGTATTCAGCTTCAACAGCTGGGCGGGCGATATAGAATCCTTCCTTCCAATGATTTCCAGGAGGATTGAAATGAACCCAATCTTTCTCCTCGAGTTCTTCGTAATTTATGATCTTAAAATTCATCTCTTGAGCTAACCGAAAAATGCCCTTGTCTTCCATAACTTTCTGAGTCGGAGGAGGGCCGCTCCTTTCTCCAACTGTTATTTCCACGGCTCCTCGCTCTCTCAATTCCTGAATCAGCTGGATAAGAGTATCATTGTGAGCGGACGCAGGTACTGGATCAGCTGTGTTGAAGTTAGGCTTGATCATCACTTTCTTTCCCTTTACAGGAGCAAAATCCAATGCTTCTAGAACTTTGCTGACCCCTTGTTTCCGGTCTTGGGTTTTAAAGAGAGCGATCTTTGTTTTTCTACTTTTCTCCTTCTCCAGGAACGATGAAAAATCCAGGTTCGGCAAACAGGCTAAACCTATCATTGAGCCTTTGATAAACTCGCGGCGATTTAAAGGGAATCCATTCCATTTGTTCATCTTCTTCTCCAAAATTCTTTTTATCCTAAGCTCTTCTTGTCTGAAAAAAAGAAGGCTTGCTTATGAAGTCCTATTCATAATACTTCATAGAATTTCGTTTGGTTTCCTATTTTCTCTCAATCAAAAAAAAAATTCAAAAGGTATTTAATCTTTCTAGCCATACTCCTGTTTTGTAAAACCTGAATGCAGACGCTTAAGTTTATTAAAAAGTAAGAAAGAGGTAAAGAAAATTTCGCAAAATACTTGATCAATTACAGCTGTAATCTTGCCCTAAGGTATCAAAAGAAGCAAGCACAGTGCTGGCTGTGTTTGGGTTTGGGGAAAATTAGGCAATAGGGAGAAATATGAAGGAAGGCAATTATTATCTTACCTTGCCCAGCCAGCACAACAAGGCTTATTAACAGTCTAACACATCCACTTAAAATATCAACGGAAATTATTTCCAGGAAATATGCAAGAAATCTGTAGTGAGCCACCATTTGTCATTCGTCGAGATCAGCCTTAAAACTACTTTATCTTTCTTAATAATTCCCTCAGCACTTTTTCTTCTTCTTCAATTTCAAGTTTTTTGAAAGAAATCAACCTTTGGGCAACTTTGACGATGGATTTGGCTTGCTCTACATTGGACTTCCCCTCTTCGAATGACTTTATCTCTTCTTCTAATGTTTGGATGAGGTTTGTATTCACAAATGGATGTCTCTTCATGATTAGCTCCCCTTTATTTAAGAAGTACTCTTGCCGTCTACTGAATCAGCAGCTTCACTGATCCAATTTTTCCAAAAAATCTATCCAGACCCTGATTCTGTCTTTCAATCGGCTTGATGATTCTTACTTCGACGGCAGGTTAGTTTGTACAAATTCTTTTAAAGCGTGTTGAAATTCACCATGAAGCTCTGTGAATTCAATCCCTGTATAATAGATCCTTTTGCCTAGTCTTTTGTTTATCTCAAATTCGTTAATCCAAAGGACTATCCCCTGGGCGTAGATGAATTTTTTTGAGGGCAATTCCATTCTTAATTTCAATTCATCTCCCACATTTATTCTCTCATGCATAATCATGCAAAGCCCGCCTGCAGAAATATTCGTAGTAACATCCGGAAATTCTACAATATGGTCGGTCGTTTCCACGATCTTTCTCCAGTTTACCCTCAAATTTGAATCCAGCCTTACATATTCTCTGTTCTCTCTCATTTTACATTCCCTAAAAGCCCTTTCATTCTATAATTTTTGTCGTCTCAGACATGCCTCCACAGCAAAAAATCTAAGCGCTCAGAATTTCAGTGAAGAACTATAGCAAATAAAAAATATTAAATCAACGAAATAAAATCTGATTGACCTGCAACGAAAAATATAGCTTTTTATCAAGGCTGTTTGCAGGTAAAGTCAAACACTTGCAATGGGAATAACTGGTGCCGGAGGAGGGATTCGAACCCACATGGAACAAAATGCTCCGCTGGATCTTCAACCTAGCCAGCCTCTGCTTCGCATCTTCGACTTCAGGGAGGCCGGGACCGGAGTTTTTCTAGAGGTCTAGGAATTTCTCGTAGTTCTCGATGGATTTGCCCGGCCAACCCTTTTTTTCATAGATCGTACCGGGCATATAATAGCTCTTGGCAAAAATATCTCCACAATGCAATC